>Ga0209083_1000176_pt1 | contig 99519 bp, 93 predicted proteins | sample AM7aDNAmetaG_FD_184132 | JGI IMG/M metagenome (GOLD analysis project Ga0209083, IMG submission 184132) | Freshwater microbial communities from Finland to study Microbial Dark Matter (Phase II) - AM7a DNA metaG (SPAdes) (version 3) | ecosystem: Environmental > Aquatic > Freshwater > Lake ...
CTCTAAGCACTAAATTTTAAACAAAAAGCAATAAGGCAAATAGCAATAACCGCGGAATCGTGTTGCTTCTGTTTAGAATTTAGCATTTAGAACTTGTCTTTGGTGCAGATTGTTGCGAATTTGGTATATGCGCTTTTCCAACTCAAAAAGTGCTTTAAAACCCCTCCTAAATTTGATAATATAGCAAATCGGTAACCCTTTTATAGGGTAAACCCATTCTAGCGCAAGGAGCCGTATGCTTAGATATAATAAGGAAAAACGGACGTTAGAGCAGGACGACTATAAGTACGACCTGCAGGATGTGGAGACCCCAAACCTCTACAGAAATATCTTTTCCTATGGCGACGTGCCGAAGGTTCCTTTTAACCACAGAATAGTCCCAATGGAACCGCCCGAAGATATCTGGATCACAGATACAACCTTTCGGGACGGTCAGCAGAGCTTGCCGCCTTTCAGCGTTAAGCAGATAGTTGACCTGTACAAGATGTTAAGCCAGCTTTCAGGCAAGAACGGAATGATACGCCAGACGGAGTTCTTCCTTTACACGAAGAAGGACCGCGAGGCTGTTGACAAGTGCCGTGAACTCGGTTTGCGCTATCCTGAAATTACCGGCTGGATACGCGCTGTCAAGGAAGACTTCAAACTTGTGAAAGAGATGGGGCTGAAAGAGACGGGTATTCTTACCTCGGTCTCGGATTACCATATCTTCCTAAAATTGAAAAAAACGCGCAAGCAGGCGCTGGAAGATTATCTTGCCATCGCGAAGTCTGCGCTGGAATTCGGGATTTCTCCGCGCTGCCATTTTGAAGATATAACAAGGGCCGATTTCTACGGCTTTGTTGTTCCTTTTGCTCAGGAACTGATGAAACTTGCCCGCGAGGCAAAGATTCCCGTAAAGATAAGGGCTTGCGACACTCTCGGCTACGGGGTAACTTATCCCGGCGCTTCAATGCCGAGAAGCGTGAAGGGCATCTGCTACGGACTGCACAAGCACGCCGGTGTTCCGAGCGAGTGGCTTGAGTGGCACGGGCACAATGATTTCTACAAGGGCGTGATAAACGCCGCGACGGCCTGGTTCTACGGCTGCTGCGCCGCGAACGGGTCTCTGATGGGTATCGGCGAGCGCACAGGCAACAGTCCGGTGGAAGCGTTGATGCTTGAGTATATCGGTATAAGGGGAGTTGACAACGGTATGGACACGACTGTCATCACGGATGTCGCCAGATATTTTGAAAAGGACATCGGATACAAAATTCCCGAGAACCAGCCTTTTGTAGGGGCTAATTTCAACGTGACTAAGGCAGGAATCCACGCCGACGGCATGATGAAAGACGAAGAAATCTATAATATTTTTGACACGAACAAAATACTTAAGCGCCATGTTGATGTCGGTATCACAGATAAATCGGGTGTGGCGGGAATAGCCTACTGGCTTAACAGCCGTCTGGAACTTGTTGGCGACGGCAAAGTTGACAAGCACCATCACGCGGTAACTTTCATTAAGACGTGGGTTGACGAGCAGTATGTCAACGGACGGACTACCGGCATCTCCGAGCAGGAGATGTGGCAGCAGGTTGAACAGTGTCTTCCGGAACTGCTTAAGGAACTCAGGAAGAAAAAATGAAGAACAAAGACCTGCTGGATTCCATAAAGAGCAGGGTACTGTTGTGCGACGGCGCTATGGGAACCATGCTGCAGGCGGAAGGCTTAGCGGCAGGGGAATGCCCGGAGCTTTGGAATCTGACAAAACCGGAGAGCGTCACCGGCATACATAAGAAATATATTGAAGCGGGCGCTGATATGGTGCTCAGCAATACGTTCGGCGCGAACCGCTTGAAACTTGAGAAGTTTAACCTCGACGGCAAGCTTAGGGAGATAAACGAAGCCGGGGTAAAAAACGCGAAGACGGCTGCGGGAAACAGTCCGGTCTATGTGGGCGGAGATATCGGCCCCACCGGCGAGATGCTAGAGCCGTACGGCACTATGACCGCTGAAAAGGCGTTCGCGGCTTTTTCGGAGCAAGCAAAGATTCTCGCGGGAGCCGGCGCAGATTTTATTATCGTCGAGACGATGATAGCGATAGAAGAGACTGCGCTCGCCGTGAAAGCGGCGAAGAGTGTAACTAAGCTGCCGGTTATGGCTCTTATGACCTTTAAGATCAATAACGGCGATGTTCGGACCGTTATGGGCGTTGATACAGAAACTATGGCTAAACAACTGGAAGCCGCGGGTGCCGATATTATCGGCGCAAACTGCGGCTACGGTATTGATTCAATGATAGAAATTGTTAGGGCGATAAAGAAACACACGAACAGGTTAATTATTGCCGAACCGAACGCCGGGCTTCCGGTCATGAAAGACGGAGTGGTCACTTACGACGGATCGCCTGAGATAATGGCTTCCCGGGTTGAGGAACTTATAGATGCAGGCGCGAATATTATAGGCGGATGCTGCGGGACTACCCCCGTTCATATAGCTCAAATAAAAAAAATGGTAGAAAGGAGAAACACTAAATGAGAAAGCCGATAATCGCAGGAAATTGGAAGATGAACAAGAACGTCACGGAGTCGCTGGAGTTGGTAAAGGACCTCCGTTTTAAACTTGCGGATGTGAGTGATGTGGAGGTTGTTGTTTGCCCTCCGTTTACCGCCCTCTACTCTGTTTATCAGTTTCTCAAGGGTTCAAACATTAAGGTCGGCGCGCAGAACTGCTACTTTGAAAAGAAGGGCGCGTTTACGGGTGAAGTTTCTCCGTCAATGCTGAAGGAAGCGGGCTGCACTTATGTCATCCTCGGCCATTCCGAGAGAAGGCAGATCTTTAAGGAATCTGATGAGCTGATAAACAGGAAGATAAGGGCAGTCCTCTCCGAAGAGATGCTTCCGATACTCTGTTGCGGAGAAACACTGGAAGAGAGAGAAAAGAACGTCACCAACGAAGTCATAAAAAGACAGCTTACCGGCGGCCTCAAGGGCTTTACCGAAGACGAAATGCTTAAGATGGTGATTGCGTACGAACCTGTCTGGGCAATCGGCACGGGCAAGACCGCGAGTAAAGAGCAGGCGCAGGAAGTCCATAAATTCATCAGGGATCTCATCTCGAAACTCTATAGCCAGAAGACAGCGGACGCGGTACGTATACAGTACGGCGGCAGCGTTAAGCCGGACAATGTTTCAATCCTTATGAACGAGCCGGATATTGACGGCGCGCTGGTCGGCGGAGCTGCGCTGGAAGCCGATTCTTTCGTTAAACTAGTAAAGTTCGAAAAGAAGTAACAGTTTAAAGCCGCCTCAGGCGGCCGGAGGACAGATGATAATCGGGATATTGACAATACTACATGTAGTGATTTGCGTGCTGCTGATTTTGATAGTGCTCTTGCAGTCAGGCAAAGCAGGCGACCTCTCCTCGATTTTTGGCGGAGGTTCAGGCCAGGCGCTCTTCGGGGCGACAGGCGGGCAGTCGGCGCTCGGGAAGATTACCACCGGGTTGGCGATAGCTTTTATGCTTACCTCGATACTTCTTGCAACTCTGCCTACCAAACTGGGTTCTGCCGGAGGCGCGATGCAAAGGGAAATGGCGGCTGAGGACAAGGCAAGGGCTTCTATGCCCGGCGCTTCGAACCAGCAGAATGCCCAGAGTGAGCAGGCCGGCACCGCTGCGGCTCCTGCGAAAGGAACTTCTGCTCCTTCAGCTGTACCGGCAGCGCCGGCGCAGTCAACGCCGAAGGGCAAGTAAGGCAGGATGAAAAGAAACACAGCCATAGTCCTGACGGCTGCCGCGGTGATACTTGTCGCGGGATTTGCAGCTCTGATTTTAAAGCTTAATAAAGACATGAAGGCGTACCGTGAAGGAAGCGGTGCGCCTTCTTTTTTTGGAGCAGAAAAGCCGGCTTATGGCGACACCTTTGTTGACGCCTCCATCGGAGACGCTTCAATATTGAATCCCATACTTTCCGGGGATTCAGCCAGCAATGACATTATTCAGAGAGTCTACAACGGACTGGTTAAGTACGATAAGGACTTGAAGCTCACGGGAGACCTCGCGGAATCCTGGACAGTTTCAAAAGACGGTCTGGTGATAACCTTCAAGCTCAGGAAGAATGTGCAGTGGCAGGACGGCGCGCCTTTTACCGCCGCGGATGTAGAGTTCACTTTCAAGAAACTTATTGACCCGCTGACAAAGAGCCCTTACAAAAGCGCTTTTGAACTGGTGAAAAAGTTCGAGGTTTTAGACGCCTACACGGTCAGGGTTGTTTACGGCAAACCCTTTGCCCCGGCTCTTGAAAGATGGGGGATGGGTATACTGCCGAAACATATTTATCAGGGCCTTGATGTGAATACCGCGAAAGCTAATTATTCTCCGGTCGGCACCGGGCCGTATATTTTTAAGGACTGGAAACGGCAGAGGGAACTCACGCTTTCGTCTTTTCCTGCGTATTTTGACGGCAGGGCTTTCATAGATAATTATGTCTACAGGATAATACCTGATCAGTCTGTGCAGTTTATGGAGCTGAAATCCGGCGGGATAGATTCAATGGCCTTGACCCCGGATATGTTTAAGAAACAGGCCGCGGCTCCTGATTTTGAAGCAAAGTTCAACAAGTACAAATACAGGGCTTTTGCTTACACTTATTTAGGGTTTAACAACAAGTCTCCATTTTTCTCCGATAAAAAAGTAAGGCAAGCGGTTTCACACGCCATAAACAGAAAAGAAATAATTGATTTTATTCTTTTCGGGTACGGCAGCGAGGCGACGGGACCTTTTCCGCCTGACTCCTGGGCGTGCGACAAGTCTGTTAAGGGGTATTCCTACGACCTTGAACTTTCAAGGAAACTTTTGAAAGAGGCGGGCTGGCTGCCAGGGAAAGACGGACTTCTGGAAAAAAACGGACAAAAGTTCAGCTTCATGCTGATGACAAATCAGGGAAACAAGGCCAGGGAGAGCGTCGCGACCATCATTCAGTCGCAATTAAAAAAACTCGGCATAAAAGTTGAGCTCCGCGTCCTTGCGTGGCCGGTGTTTATAAACGAGTATGTTGATAAAAAGAAGTTTGACGCGGTAGTGCTGGGCTGGAGCCTGACGCTGGATCCCGACTGCTACGACATATTTCATTCCTCAAAGATTAAAGAAGGGGAGTATAACTTTGTCTCTTACTCTAACCCGGAAGTTGACCGTCTGCTGCTTGAAGGGCAGGAGACTTTTGACCTAAATAAAAGAAAAGAAATCTACAACCGCATCCACCGGCTCGTAGCGGAAGACCAGCCTTACGCTTTCCTTTTTGTTCCGGACGCGCTGACGGCAGTTGACAGGAGAATTCACGGGATAAAACCCGCGCCCATAGGCATCGGCTATAATTCAGAGAAGTGGTTTGTGCCTGAAGGCGAGCAGAAATACAGGAGCAAGACGGTTATTTCAAAGTAAAATCAGCAACCCGGAGGCAGTTATGAAAGGAATAATACTCGCAGGAGGGCTCGGCACAAGGCTTTCCCCGCTCACAAATATCACAAATAAGCATCTGCTGCCTGTCTATGACAAGCCGATGATATTTTACCCGATGCAGACGCTGGTCAACGCCGGGATAGACGATATAATGGTAGTAACCGGCGGGAACAACGCCGGTGATTTCCTGCGGCTTCTCGGAAACGGCAAGGATTTTGGGCTCAAGCACATGAACTACGCGTACCAGAAAGGCGAGGGAGGCATAGCCGAAGCGCTTTCGCTCTGCGAGCATTTCGCGAAGAATGATAAGGTGGTTGTTATTCTGGGAGACAATATCATCGGCGGGAGCATTAAAAAATCCGTTGAGAAGTTCGCGAAAATGAAGAGCGGCGGAATGATTTTGCTTAAGGAAGTAAGCGAACCGAGGCATTACGGCGTGCCGGAGTTCTCAGGCGATAAAATTAAACGCATAATAGAAAAACCGAAGAACCCGCCGTCAAATTTTGCTGTAGTGGGCATCTATATGTACGACGCCGAGGCCTTTAAGTTGATAAGGAAGCTCAAACCCTCTCAGAGGGGCGAGTTGGAAATTACAGACCTTAATAATATGTACCTCAAGAAAGGCAAGCTGGGTTATGATATACTTGACGGGTGGTGGGCGGATGCAGGTTCGTCGATAGAGGGCTGGTTTGAGACGAATAAGATGGTTTCACTCTACGGCGCGAATAAAAAATAAAATTGGTCGTTCTTAACGTTCTTAACGTTCATAACGTTTATAACGTAAAACGTAAGGTGCGGAGGTTGGCAATATGATAAACGGGGTGAAGGTAAAAAGACTGAAAGTTTTCCCGGATGAAAGGGGAAGGCTTATGGAGATAATGCGCTCGGATGATCCGGAGTTTAAGAAATTCGGGCAGATGTACATCACAACTACCTATCCCGGGGTGGTTAAGGCCTGGCACTACCACAAAATACAGACCGATAACTTTTGCTGCATAAAAGGAATGGCAAAGGTCGTGCTCTTTGACTCCAGAAAAGGCTCTTCCACGAAGGGGGAGATAAATGAGTTTTATATGGGAGAGCACAACCCCATCCTTTTGCAAATACCAAATAATGTCTTTCACGGTTTCAAATGCGTCAGCGAGACCGAGAGCATGATAATCAATTGCCCTACGGAACTTTTCAATTACAAGAAACCGGACGAATACCGTCTGCCCGCGCACACAAAAAAAATTAAATACAACTGGGCGAGGAAGGACGGATGAAAATCCTTGTCACCGGCGGCGCCGGTTTCATAGGCAGTAACTACGTCAGGTATGTGCTCAAGAAGCATCCTTCATACAGGGTAATCAACCTTGACAAAATCACCTATGCCGGCAACCTCGACAATCTGAAGGAACTGGCCGGAAACAAGAATTATTCTTTTGTGAAGGGCGATATTTGTGACGCTAAACTCGCTTCCCGGATTATGAAGGGCGTTGATCTGGTGGTGAATTTCGCGGCGGAATCGCATGTTGACCGGTCGATTGACGATCCGGAAGCCTTCATACGCACTAACTATTTCGGCGTCTACACATTGTTAGAAGCGGCGAGGAGGGCGGGAGTAAAGAGATTCCTCCAGATAAGCACTGACGAGGTTTACGGGAGCAGAAAGACCGGTTCTTTCAAGGAAACAGATAAACTTTCTCCAAGCAGCCCCTATTCTTCCAGCAAGGCCGCGGGAGATCTTCTCGCTCTCTCATATTTTACAACCTACGGCATGCCGGTAATAATTACGAGAAGTTCAAATAACTTTGGGCCCTTTCAATATCCCGAGAAACTCATCCCGCTCTTCATCACGAACGCGTCTGAGAAGCTTAAGGTCCCTGTCTACGGCGAGGGCAAGAATGTCCGCGACTGGATCTATGTGGAAGATAATTGCGCGGGCGTGGACCTTGCGCTGCACAAAGGCAAGCCGGGAGAGGTCTATAACCTCGGCGGCGGCAACGAAAAGCAGAATATTTATATCACTAAACTCATACTGAAACTCATAGACAGGCCGGAAGCGTTGATAACCCACGTTAAGGACCGGCTCGGCCATGACTTCAGGTATTCAATTTCCTCAAAGAAGTCGCAGGGTCTTGGTTTTACTCCCCGCTATGATTTTGAGACCGCGATGGAAAAGACGGTCCAGTGGTATCTGGAGAATAAATGGTGGTGGAAGAAATTGAAGTAACCTGTTTGTAAAGCGGAGTTATATGAGAGTTTTGATCTTAGGCGCGTCAGGGATGCTGGGTTTTGACCTTGCGAGGGTATTCTCCGGGCGCGAGCTGCTGCTTTCAGATTTGAAAATTGAAGGAAAAAACAGCGCGACAGCGGATATAACCGACCTGATTTCCCTCCGAAAGCTCTTTAAGGATTTTAAGCCTGAAGCCGTTGTTAATGCCTCAGCCTATACAGATGTTGATGCTTGCGAAACTAATCCTGAGCTGGCTTATGCCGTCAATGCAGATGGAGCCGGAAATATAGCCTTCTGCGCGAATGAACTCCCAAACTGCAAACTGGTTCATGTGAGCACAGATTATGTCTTTGACGGGTTAGACGGAAAGCCGCATTCTGAAAGTGACACGGTCAATCCTCTCGGCATTTACGGCAAGTCAAAACTTGAAGGTGAAAAGAAGGTAAGAGCTCTCGCGAAGAATTCGGTGGTCGCCAGGACGGCTCTCCTTTACGGCAGGCAAAAGATAAACTTTGTCAAAAAAATCCTGGAGCGCGCCGAAAAAAAACTTCCAATTACGGTGCCGGACGATATGATAGGTTCGCCTACGTATTCTCTTGAGCTGGCGAGAATAATTGAACGGCTCATTGACCGGGGGGAACCGGGTATTTACCATACGGTCAATAAGGGCTGGTGCTCGCGCTTTGACTGGGCTAAGAAGATCTGCGCCCTGGCCGGGCTTCAGGCTTCAATTGCGCCGATAAAGTCAGCAACTCTTATTTCAGCCGCGCCCCGGCCGCTCTTTTCTGCCCTGCTGAATAAAAAGCTGGAGGCCACCATAGGCGATACGATGAAGCCGTGGGAAGAAGCGCTCGCCGAGTTCATCTCGAAGGACCTAAATTACAATGCGAGACCCTAAACCCAAAGCCCGCAATTATATCTATATGCTGCTCTCCAAAAAATCTTACACCAAAAAAGAAATAATTGACCGCTTGAAGCGCAAGCTTTACGAAGAGGAAGTAATAGGCGCGGTAGTTAAAGAGTTTGAAGAGGAGGGCTGGCTCAACGACAGGCGCTATGCCCGGGCTTTTGCCGCAGACAGCAAGACCTTTAACCGCGTCGGTAAAAGGCTGGTCCGGATGAAGCTGGCGCGCAAGGGTGTAGACCGGGATATAATAGAGAGCGCGGTTGAGAAGGCCTACGAAGGCGTTGACGAGTACGAGATGGCTCTGGAACTTGCTTCAAAGAGAATGAGGAGCCTGCAAAGACTTGAAAAACCGGCGGCTGCCCGGCGGCTGCAGGGTTATCTCGCGAGAAAAGGTTATAATATTGACGTAATAATTAAAGTGGTCAAGAAGGTATTGAGCGGAACGGTATACGATGAAGGTTGAGAGTTTTCGGGTAAACTGCTAAAATATCAAAAGTGATTACGCTGATTAGAAAAGAGATTACACGGATTAAGGTAAACATTGTTTAATCTGAGTAATCGGTTTAAGTAATCCGCGTAATCAACAAAAGTTTCTGTTGTTTTGCAAAAAAATCCGGCTGGTAAAGGAAAAAAATGAAGACGAACGAGATCAGAAAATTATACATAGATTATTTTAAAAGCAAAGGGCACACCTTGGTGGCGAGCGACTCGCTGATTCCGTCCAATGATCCGACGCTCCTTTTTTCCTCGGCTGGAATGGTCCAGTTTAAGCCGCTTTATGTAACCAAAGGGCCGATTCCCTATAACACCGCAACCAGCTGCCAGAAATGTTTCAGGACTCCGGATCTTGAAAGAGTCGGGCTGACACCGCGCCATCATACTTTCTTCGAGATGCTCGGCAACTTCTCCTTCGGAGATTATTTCAAGAAGGAAGCCATTGAATACGCCTGGGATTTTTCTGTTAATGTTTTAAAACTTCCCAAAGATTTGCTGTGGGTAACGATATTTGAAAGTGATGACGAAGCGGGCGAAATCTGGCACGAGCATATTGGCCTGCCGAAAGAACGAATTGTAAAACTCGGCAAAAAGGATAATTTTTGGGGTCCGGTTGGCGGCACGGGGCCGTGCGGGCCTTGCAGCGAGATCTACATTGATTTTGGGGTCGAGTTCGGCTGCGGCAAGCCGGATTGCAAACCCGGCTGCGATTGCGACAGGTTTGAAGAATTCTGGAACAATGTTTTCCCGAGTTTTGACGCGCAGCCTGACGGAACTATGCTGCCGCTGGCAAGGCGCGGCGTTGATACCGGGATGGGGCTGGAGCGGTTGGCTTCAATACTTCAGAATACCAAGAATAATTATGATATAGACATAATAAAGCCGATAGTTTTGGAAGCTGCAAAACTTACGGGCTCGGAATACAAGAAAGACGCCAAGCGGGATGTCTGGCTAAAAATTATCACTGACCACGTCCGCGCTTCCACCTTCCTCATCAGCGACGGCATTCACCCGTTAAATGAAGGGCGCGGGTATGTGCTGCGCCGCATTATAAGGCGCGCGGTCAGGTATGGCAAACTTCTCGGTCAGGATAATTCTTTTCTTTATAAACTTTCCGGAACGGTTATTGACCTTATGAAAGAGGCCTATCCGGAACTGAACGAGCGCCGGGTGCAGATAGCCGATGTCATCAAGCAGGAAGAGGACCGGTTCCGCGAAACGCTGAACCAGGGTATTAATCTGCTGGAAGAAGTGATGGCGAAGAGCAAGGGAGTGATTCCGGGCGCTGAGGCCTTCAAACTTCACGACACCTACGGCTTTCCGCTTGAACTGACTAAAGAAATCGCCGCCGAGAGAAACCTCAAAGTCGACGAAAAAGGTTTTACTGCCGCGCTCGCGGAACAGCAGGAGCGGGCAAGAGGCGCTTGGAAGGGCTCAGGCGAGAAGGAACTGCCGGGCATTCTTGCGGAGTTCCCGAAGACAGTCTTCACCGGCTATTCCGGGGAAGAGAGATACTCGGGCAAAGCCAAGATTCTAGGGCTTATAGCGGCTTCTGCCGCCCTCAAGTCCGCGAAGAAAGACGATGAAGTCCTTATGGTCCTTGACCGGACGCCTTTTTACGGCGAGTCCGGCGGTCAGCTGGGCGATTTCGGAAGGATTTTGGGCGATAAATTTGAGGCAGAAGTAATAGACACGGAGAAATTTCAGCAGAAGGTTTTCGTTCACAGGGTTAAAATACTTCAAGGAATTGCTTCCCCGGGAGATGCTGTTACCGCCTCCATTGATGTCAGGCGGCGCAAAGCGATAATGAGGAACCACACCGCGACCCACCTGCTCCAGGCGGCGCTGCGCGCGGTACTGGGAGATCACGTGCGCCAATCCGGCTCTTTTGTCGGGCCGGACTATTTCAGGTTTGACTTTACGCATTTTAAGTCCGTAACTAAGGATGAACTGGACAAGATTGAGAACGCGGTCAATGAAAGGATTCTGGAGAGTTTGAACGTCACGATGGATGAGCTGGACGCAGCGGAAGCAAAAAAGACCGGCGCGCTGGCCTTTTTTGGAGAAAAGTACGGAGATAAGGTAAGAGTCGTAAATATAGAAGGCGTGAGCAAGGAGTTCTGCGGCGGCACGCATGTCAATAATATCGGCAAGATCGGAGTCGTGAAGATTGTCTCAGAGAGCAGCGTTGCTTCGGGAATCAGAAGAATTGAAGCGGTTTCCGGCGTCGGCGCTTTTAAGCTGATCAAAGATAAAGAAAGGATAGTTACCGAACTCGCGAACAGCCTTAAGGTAGATCCGGCAAAGGTGGTTGAGCGTGTCGGAAAGATGGCGGAAGAGATAAAAACGCTCGAGAAAGAGATAGTTAAGCTTAAACGCGGGGAAGGCGCGGTAAAGACTACGGACCTTGCCGGCAGCGCCAAAGAAATAAAGGGCATGAAGGTAATCGCCGCCAAGCTTGAAGGCGTTGAAGCTAAGGATATGAGAGATATTGGGGACAAGCTGAGAGATAAATTGCAAAGCGGCGTAATCGTTCTTTTCGCGTCAAATGAAGAGAAGACTTCGTACCTCTGTATGGTGACAAAGGATCTGACAGATAAGGTAAACGCCGGAAATATTATCAAGGAGATAGCAAACTTGACCGGCGGCAGCGGCGGCGGAAGGCCTGATATGGCGCAAGGCGGCTGCAAAAAAGTTGATGACCTTGACGCGCTAGTTAAGAAAACCGAGCAGCTGATTTAGCACGCAGAAAAAAACAAGGGCGCGTCTTGACGGCGCGCCCTTTCCTTTTGCGCCTGCCGGCATAGACATTATATGGGCGATTGGTTATACTGAATATGGAAGAATAAGTGAATTGCGCTCGTAAGGCGCGAGCAGCGCCAAGGGGGATATATGAACAAAACATTAAAGGACCTGGTGACCGCCGGTTTCGGTCTGGCGGCATATGCGGAAGAGAGAGGGCAAAAACTGCTTAAGGAAGTGATGAAGAAAGGTGAACTCCCGGAAGCGAAAGCGAGGAAGATGTACAAAGATTTTGCCGCAAAAGCGAAGAAGAGACAGGCGGAAGTTGCGAAATCAGCCGAAGCGGAGCTCGTAAAAGGCCTGAAAAGGCTTCATCTCGCGACCGTCGAAGACCTTGCAGCGCTTGAAAAGAAGCTGAAAGCAAAGAAAACAGGGAAGAGATAGTAGCGGGATTTTACGGTCTTCAGCCCTCTGCCCTCTGTACGCCAATGAGGGCAGTTAATGGTGAGTCTTCCGGAGAATAATGTCTATTTTGAGAATCGGCAGAACCGGCAATAATGTCAGACGGCTGGGCGAGATTGTTAACGTGCTTGCCCGGCATAGTCTCGGCTACCTGGTGCACAAGCTGAACCTAGGGCATCTTCTCCATTTGAAGAGAAGGATTTTCAAGGACAGCGAGCACCGGCTCGTGGAACAGGAAGTCAGAAAAGCGTGCGAGGAACTCGGGCCCACCTTCGTGAAGTTCGGGCAGCTCATGAGCATGCGGACAGACATCCTTCCGTTGAAATTCACGAGGGAACTTTCAAAACTGCAGGATTCCGTAAAACCTTTTCCTTTTGCCGAAGTCAAAAAAATACTGGAAAGCGAGTACAAAAAACCGCTGTATGACGTCTTTTTTAGTATTGACGAAAAACCGGTGGCCTCGGCCTCCATCGCGCAGGTGCATTCCGCAATGCTTAAAGGCGCTAAAGAGCGCGTAGTGGCTAAAGTTCAGAGACCGCATATTGAAAAAGAAGTCGAGAGGGATCTGGATATACTTTTTTATCTCGCCCGGCTTATAGAAAAATACGCTCCGGAACTTAAAGTCTACAATCCGTCCGGAATTGTTGATGAATTTTCAAAAGCAATAAAGAAGGAACTGGATTTTACCTATGAAGTGAGCAACGCCGACAGATTCAGAAGAGCTTTCGCAGGGAATAATTCAGTCCACATCCCTAAGATCAATTTCGATTTCTCCGGCAAGAAAGTAATAGTTATGGAAAATATAGAAGGGATGAAGATATCTTCCTACATACGCTCCAAAGCCCCGCAGGCGGAAAAAAGGAAAGTTGCGGAACGCCTGATTGATATTTACTATACAATGATATTTGAACTTGGTTTCTTCCACGCCGACCCTCATCCCGGAAATATCATAATAAAAAAGGATGGCGCCGTGGGTATCGTGGATTTCGGCATGGCCGGGCGGCTTGATGAATATATGCTGAAGCGCCTTGCCTTTATGCTGCTTTCCTTCGCAGACGATGAGTTTTCTGCTGAAAAACTTGCGAATGTCGGGCTGGTGAGCGAGTACGAAGAGAACCCGGAGTTCCAGAAGGAAGCCATAGTTTTGCTGGAACGCTACAAGGGTTTCCCGCTCGAAAAGATAGATATCGGTATGGCGCTTTCGGAACTCTCTGAACTCGCGAGAAGCTATGGAGTTAAGTTTGAAAAGGAATTTACGCTGCTGGCAAAGACAATGTACACGGTGGAGCGCATTATCCGTGATCTAGTTCCGGATTTCGATTTTGTCTCGAACGCAAAGCCGCACGCGAGAAAATACATTGGGGCCAATCTCAGCGCGAAGAAACTGCTCCGCGAGCTGGAAAAGCATACTGCCGCGATTTATAATCTTTTCCGGGCTTTGCCTTCGGAAATACTTAATATTGTAAGGCTAATCAAGAAAGGCACCCTTAAGATGGAATTCGAACATGTGGGGCTCGAACCGCTTATAAACGAAATAGACCGCGCTTCCAACCGCATTACCTTCGGGCTCATCATCGGGGCACTGGTAATGGGTTCAGCTCTCGTGATACATTCTGGCGCAGGGCCTAAGCTTTATGATGTTCCGGTGTACGGAATAATCGGTTTTGTCGTAGCCGCTATCTTCGGCTTGTGGCTGGTCATTTCAATTTTTCGTTCAGGGAAGCTATGAGAATACTCGGCGTAGATTACGGAGATAAGCGAGTGGGGCTGGCCGTGACCGATGAGGGCTGCGTGCTCGCTCACGCTTTAAAGACAATCCCGCGTTCCACGGCGTTTCGGGACATCCTTGCCGTTGTTAAAGAGTACGAAGTAAGCCTCATTGTCGTAGGAATGCCCTATAACAATAAAGGCGAGATAGCTTTTAAGGCAAAGCAGGTGCTTGAATGGCTGGAAGAACTTAAAACGGCCGTAGCCGTGCCTATTGAAACTTATGACGAGAGGTTTACGACTTTCTCCGCCAAAGAAGATCTGATTGCCGCGGATGTCAGCAGAAAAAGGCGCGATGAGGTGATAGACAAGCTTGCCGCCGCAAACATACTTCAGGGATACCTGAATGAGAGGAAAGAAAATGACAAAAAGTAATGCCGGCGGAATCCCGCCTAACTTTAAGAAGCTTTTGCTCGCGCTGCTTGCGGTACTCGCTCTTTTCTCGTGGATAACGCTAATTCCGCACCGCCTGGGCAACACGCCTAAACTGGTGAGCCTTGACCGCGGGATGCCTGCGGGCAAGGTTGCCGAGCTCCTGAAAAAAGAAGGAATAATTGGAGACGTATTTTCCTTTAAGGCCGCGAGGTCGTTTCGCAGGGCAAAGTTTAAGGCTGGGGATTACGAACTCTCGCCTTCGATGAGCAACTGGAAGATTATTTCAATGCTCTCTGCCGGCAAGGTCAAGCAATACAAAATAACCGTTCCTGAGGGCTACTCCACAAAGCAAATAGCGAGACTGCTTGCGGCCCAGCATGTATCTTCGGACGCCGCCTTTCTGAAGAAGTGCGCCGATCCAGAGCTTGTAAGGAAGAAGAAACTGGAAGGCAACAACTTTGAGGGCTATCTTTTCCCGGAGACCTATCTTTTTAACGTGAATATGAAAGAAGAAGAAATAATCGGGATGATGCACGCCAATTTCAAAGCGGTTATGGAAAAGAACGGCGTTTACAAAAAGTGCGAGGCTAAAAAAATCCGTTTTTACGACGTTCTGCGGCTTGCTTCAATAGTGGAAAAAGAGGCCGAGAAACCCTCCGAGCGGGCTCTCATCGCCGGGGTCTTTATGAACCGACTGAAAGCCAGGATGCGCCTTGAATCCTGCGCCACCGTTTCTTTTGTGCTTGGCGACAGGGTCAAGGGGAAGGCGCGGCTGAGTCTAAGCGATCTTGAGGTTGAATCCCGCTATAACACCTATAAATATTACGGCCTGCCTCCGGCCCCCATTTGTAACCCGGGCCTGCCCTCAATACTCGCAGCCCTTGAGCCGGCCGGGACAAAATATTTATTCTTTGTCTCAAAAGGAGACGGCACTCACGAGTTCAGCGAAACTCTCGAACAGCACAACGCCGCCAAGTCAAAAATCGAGAAGCCGATTCAATAATTCCTTTAGCAAAAGCTTATCCCCTTGAATTGGCCCTGCGGCGGTGTTAAAATCTTTATATGATAGAGTTAAAAAACCTGGTAAAAAAGTACGGCAAATTCACCGCTGTGGAAAATCTTTCCATTACCGTTAAAAAGGGCGAGATTTTCGGGTTTCTCGGCCCAAACGGAGCGGGAAAGACCACTACAATCAAGATAATGACAGGCCTTTTGAAGCCCACCTCCGGTGAAGCCCTGGTCGGCGGTTTTGATATACAGAAAGACCCGGTCTCCGTAAAAAAAATAATCGGCTTCATTCCAGACCGCCCGTACATCTATGAAAAACTCACCGGCAAGGAATTCCTTGATTTTATCGCAGGCGTATTCAAGTTAGATAAAACCTCTTCAAAAAGAAAGGCGGCGGAGCTGCTCGCGCTCTTCGAGATAGACAAGTGGGGGGATGAACTCATAGAGAGCTACTCCCACGGAATGAAGCAAAAACTTGTTATGGCTTCCAATATACTTCACGATCCGGAAATCTATATCATTGACGAACCGATGGTCGGGCTTGATCCTAAGAGCGCCAAAATAGTAAGAGAAATGTTTTTGGATCTGAAAAAGGCCGGAAAGACCCTCTTTATTTCCACGCACAGTCTTGAGATAGTGGAAAGTCTCTGCGACACGATAGGCATAATCCAAAACGCCGGTCTTATAGCCAAGGGCAGTATGGAAGAACTGCGCGCGTCCTCAAAGAGCGGAAGCAGAAACCTTGAGGATATCTTCCTCAGTTTGACCGGAGCGCCGGATCTTGCCGGAGTGCTTAATTACATCAGCGGGGAAAAATGACCGCTGACCTGCTCGCGCTGCTAAGGATAACCTCAAGGACCGTCAAGAACTCATTTTTCAAGGCCGGAAGCAGAGGCGCAATAAGAGGGGCAGTACTCGCGTTAATAGGATTTCTCTTTCTTTTCGGGGCGTACAGGGGATTGGGGCGGGTGCTTGCGGCCTTTATGAACATTCCCGGGGTCGGCAGCGTTCTTATTGAAAAACTTTTGGCGATGGTCTTCCTCACGTTTCTTTTCATGCTGCTCTTTTCCAATATAATTATCTCTATCGCGACCTATTATCTCTCAGACGATATGTCCTTGCAGTTGTCTCTGCCGGTTAACAGGCGGGCGCTTTTTCTTTCCAGGTTCTCTAAGGTCACCATCAACAGTTCCTGGATGGTGTTTTTTATGGGACTGCCTATCTTTGCCGCGTACGCAGCGGTTTTAAAGTCCGGCCTTGCAGGTTTTCTTGCAAGTTTCGCCGCTCTGGGCCTCTTCCTGCTTATAGTCTCTTCGCTTGGCGTGACGCTAACCGTGTTAATGATGAGGATCTTTCCGGCCAAGAGGATAAGGGATTTCTTTGTCTTCTTGAGCGTAGCCGTTGTCTGCGCCCTTCTCGTTTTCATCCGCCTGCTCCAGCCGGAGAAACTAACCAATCCGAACGAGCAGATGATTTTTAAGGACTTTCTCGCGTCCCTTCAGGCCCCCTCGGCGCCGTATCTCCCGAGTTTCTGGGCCTCGCAAGCGGTCTTTGGTTTCCTTTCAGGCGCTTATTTTAACGCGCTCAAATATCTGGGCTTTCTTGCGGCCGCGGCCGGCGTGAGTTTCACGCTGATGCTCTCAGTCTCAGGCGATATCTTCCTTCGCGGCTGGTGGAATTCCGCTGAAAACCAGCTCATGCGTTACCGGAAAAAGTTTTTTGACAGGATAGATTACAGGAAATACTTAGGAAGGCTGGCTCCCGCGGTGAGGGAGATGGTGATAAAGGATGTCCTGGTATTTATCAGGGATTCCACCCAGTGGCCGCAGCTCATGATTATTGTCGCGATTAATATTATCTATGTCGCAAATATTTCCATGATAGACCTTTCCAAACTTCCCGCCGGTTATTCCATCATAATCAAGGATGTTCTCTTCCTGGTCATAATGGGGTTCGCCGGGTTTGTGATTGCCTCAATCGCGGCCAGATTTGTTTTTTCTTCAATAAGCATCGAGGGCAAGAGCTTCTGGGTGGTGCGCATGGCGCCGATGACGCCCGGGGAGTTTCTGAAAGAGAAGTTTTGGATAAATTTCTGGCCTCTGCTTTTTCTTTCGGAGATACTCGTGATTTTGTCTGCAATATTCGTAAAAATAGATATCATCACTGGAATAATCTCCGCGGTTATGGGCCTCTTCTTCAGCGTTTGCCTGACCGCCATGGGGATAGGCATGGGAGCGATTTTTCCGAAATTTGACGCGGCAAACACCGCAGAAATAGCCACGAGTTACGGAGGCATCCTCTACATGATATTCGCCATCGGGTATATCGGCGTCTCGGAATTCCTGCTTGCCTACCCTATGCATCTGTATTACACGCGCGGGATTTATTTGTTCGCCGGAACCGAAAGCCTGCTTTGGGCCTGTCTCGCTGTTCTTGCCTTTCTGCTGGTTCAGGCGGCGGCCTTCGCGCTGCCAATGCTTCGGGGCAAGAAAGCGCTTGAAAGACTGGAGCTGTGAGATGAAAAAGTTCTCTTTGTTGTTCGTGCTGATACCGGCGGCGCTGCTTTGCGACGGTGATTTTGTCTCTTCAAAGTCTTCCGCCGCTCTGCTGCAGGATGGTTACACCGGGGATAAGTACACTAGTCTCAAACTTGAAACGAAGATAGGGAAAGTCAATATAGCAGAGGAAAATGGCGCGCCGGTTTCAGGTTCAGGGTTCGCGCTTTTTTCCAGAAATTACCTCCTTGATATTTCTGCCTCTACGGTTCCTTTAACGGAGGAGTTTGGGGTTAAGAGCCTGAAACTATTTGCGGCACCCGGAGAATATGAACCTTTTGTTATCGGTATCTACCCTTTTGAAACGCTTAAGAATATCAAAATAACCTGCGGGGAATTTAAGAGCAGCGAGGGCGCCATCCTCCCGGCCGCGGCTTTTGAGATTAATAATGTGCTTATGCGCCCGGTAGGGACAACCTTTGTTACCGTGAAAGGGGAACTCTTAGAGCTTACCTGCAGTATAACTTCTCTGACGCCCGGGGTGCCAAAGGCGGTCTGGATCAATGTTCATCCTCCTGAAGAGACAGCTGCCGGGCTCTATCGCGGAAAAATAAATGTGGCGCCCGAAGGAAAAAATTCTGCTGAAATTAATGTCGAAGTAAGGGTGCTTTCCTATAAGCTTAGGAATCCGCCTCCCGACAGGATGAACTGGCTCGGTATAATGTCTGGTTCCTGGGATTTTGAGCGCCAGGCGGAGGAGTTTAGGTGCATCAGAGAGCATAATTATACCGGGGAGATAACCAACGCGCTTGCGCCCGAGGGCGAGGATTTCACTAAGGCGAACCGCTATATGGAGCTGGCAAAAAAAGCCGGCCTGCCGGGAATATTTATTCATACAAACACGCATTGCCAGGGCGGATTGAGTCTTGAGAACAGCTACGGACCAAACGGGCACGGGCTGAATATGTTTAACAGTGAATCCTATGCCAAAACAGCCGCGCTGGTGACCAAGGTCAAGGCGAACGCGGATAAGAATAAATGGCTAAGAACCGTTTTTTATCTCTCCACGGAACTCGGAAGCACTTTCGGCGAGGGCGGCACGAAAGATTTCACAATACTTATGAAGAGCATCGAAGAGTACTATTCGGAAATAAAGGCTACCGGCGTTGAGACGCTTGCCACTTTCAACAGGCACGAGGAGTTTGCGCTGCATGCCGGGTTTCCCGCAATAGACTGGACCGGATTTAACGGCGAGATGTTTCCTGAATGGGAGAAGAGCCTGCGCGTAAAGCCTTCTTTGATGACCTTCGTCGGAATTGACCAGAGGATGGGGCACGGTTTTTATATGTGGAAGTTCGGTTTCAGGGGCGTGCGCCCGTGGTGCCTGGATCCGGGGGTAATGTACCCTCGCGAGCAGGGGTTGGTCTATTACTACGATAAGAAAGCCCACCCAAGCGTCAGGTTCGAGAGGATACGCGAGGGAGCGGATGACTACAGGTACATTTACACACTAAGCGAAGTTATGAAAGAGGCAGAAGCTAAAGGAATAGATACAAAAGAAGCTTCCAATATGATAAATCTAATAATGGGGTACATTCCTTATAACCATAAGAAGGATACTCCGGGAGTTGATTACCTTAAACAGGACGAATACCGCGGAAAAATAGCTGAGGAAACCATAAAACTGCTCGCAAAACTCGGAAAATAACGGGAAACGCAAAAGGAGAGAAATGAAGATAGGAATAATTGGACTGCCACAGACAGGCAAGAAGACGCTCTTTGAACTTATCACGAAACATAAGCTTACGGAAAATGAACTGGCCGCGAACAAGCCGGTTTCCGGGCTCGCGGAAATAATAGATCCGAGATTCGAAAAGCTTGTTGAACTGTATAAGCCGGAAAGCGAGGCGCGGGCGCGCCTAAACGTGGAGTTTATCCCGAAACTTGAAAAGGGTTCGTTCGCGAAGGAAGAGGTTCTGAAGGCGCTTGATGGAGCCGATGTGCTCTGCCACATTGTCCGGGATTTTCAGGATGAAGCTGTCTATCACATAAACGGGTCGGTTGACTCAAAGCGGGACATAGACGAGATCAATTCGGAGCTCATCTTCAATGACCTGGCTTTTATTGACAAGAGGCTTGACCGCCTGAACCAGACCTTGAAACGGACGAGCGAAGAGAAGATGATGAAAGAGAGGGATGTGCTCGCGAAGATGAAGGCCCAGCTTGAAGCCGAACTGCCCCTGCGCCTTTTGACGCTTACGCCCGAGGATATGAAATACCTGGTTTCGTATCCTCTGCTCACGCTGAAAGAGCTTATAGTGGTCCTCAATGTTTCGGAGGCGGATTTGAAGAATACATCGAAGCTTGAGTCCTATAAAAAAGAACACGAAAAACAGCGCATCTTCTGGATGCAGGTCTCGGTAAAGGTAGAATCGGAGATAGCGGCTTTTGAATCCGCGGATGACAGGAATACCTTCCTCGCGGAACTCGGCATAAAAGAACCCGCGGTTGACACGCTTAAACGCACCTGCATAGAGGCGCTGAACTTGATTTCGTTCTTCGGGGTCGGCACTGATGAAGTGAAACAGTGGACCATTCCCCGCGGCTCCTCGGCTCCTCAGGCGGCGGGAGCCATACACTCCGACCTTGAGAAAGGTTTTATCAGGGCTGAGGTGATGAAATATCGCGATTTGGCAGAGGCCGAAGGCGACGAGAAGAAACTGCATGAGACCGGCAAGGTCTACCTTAAAGGGAAAGACTATATAGTTGAAGACGGCGACATACTTTCAATCAGATTCAACGTCTGAGGCGTCACGGAGACAAAAATGAAACGTGCTTTATTGGTGCTGTCAGTATTGTTTTTAGCGGTCTTTACGGCAGGGGCGCAGGATTTCCTGAACAAAACGGCTGAAGACGAGACAATGGCAGATGTAAAAAAGGGCGCCGACGGCACGCTCTCCGCCTTTAAGATCAGCGGGGCGGGAGTAGCCACCGGAAAGCCGGATGGTGTATATGTAAAGCTCGCGGTCTCCTCAGGTTCAATGACCTCGCTCCGGTCAGCGCAAGCGGATGTGGACGGCAAGATCAGTTTTATCATTGGCCGGCTCTCGGCGCTTTACCGCATGAAGAAGGACGATTTTAAAATATTCCAGCCGTCGGCGCAGCTGAAGCAGCAGACGCTGGGCACACCCACTTCGCTGGTTGTGAAAGACTCAAACGGTAATCCGGTAACGCAAACCGCATACAAGTACCTGATCAGCAAAACAGTCATAATGAACGGACTGTCAGACAGGAAGATCGGCGAAATATTTGAGATAGTTGACAGGGCTGTCAGTTACGGAGCTACTGCCATCGCCGCGATAGATAAGAGCGACGGTTCGGAAGTGGCGAGCAGCACTATCCTTACAGACGCCAACAATAGTTCCTCGTCCAAAATACAACTCTCAAAAGGGGTTTCCAAACTAAAAATAGACAAGGCGGAGGACGCTTCCCAGTCCGAGTTCATAAACTTCTTCTTTAAGGACGAAACGCTCGATAAATTTAAAATGTCCGCGCGAGCCGAAGCTGTTAAGGAAGTGAAGGGGAAGATAACCGAGGCCGGCAAGAAATACACGATAGACGAGAAGAAATACGAAATCGGTCTTACTGAGGATTATACGGCTACCCAGACGGCGGAAGGCGAGCTTTCCGTCAAATGCGACCTTATCGCAGATTACAAGGTGCCGGCGAAGCAATAAATTAGCAATATGATTTATGACATATTACTCTGGCAGGAAAAAACCTAAAATATTGATGCAGCGCAAGCTCCATGTCGGCAGCGGAATACGGAAAGGCGGCCGGGAGGGGGATGGAGAGCAGAAACATGAAGGCTGTTCAAAAAATAAATTACGGTGTTTACCTGGTTGCTTCTACGAATAACGGGAAGTCCAACGGCCAGATAGTGAACACTGTTTTTCAGGTGACCTCAGAGCCGCAATCAGTGGCGGTGTGCATAAATAAAAATAACCTGACCTGCGATTATATCGCGGCAAGCAACGCATTTTCCGTTTCCATCCTTGACAAAGACACGCCTATGACCTTTATAGGCACCTGGGGTTTTAAATCAGGCAGAGATATTGATAAATTCTCCACGGTAAAGTCAAAATTTGGAAAGACGGGCGCGCCGGTTGCGCTTGACTGGGCCGTAGGCTGGTTTGAGTGCGAGGTGCAGAGCGTTACGGATGTAGGCACTCACAGCATTTTTATAGGCAAAGTTGTAAATGACGAAGTAATAGACGCTTCAAAAGAGCCGCTCACCTATGAGTACTACAGGCAGGTGAAAAAAGGGAAGTCTCCGGCGGGCGCGCCTACTTATGTGAGACCGGAGGCAAATAATGGATAAGTATAAATGCGCGGCTTGCGACTATGTTTATGATCCTGCTAAGGGAGATCCTGAACACTGGGCAGCTCCGGGAACCGTTTTTGAGGATCTTCCGGATGATTGGGTTTGCCCTCTCTGTATGGTAGGCAAAGATATGTTTGAGAAGGCGTAAGGTGAAAGTGCTCGGAATAAACGGAAGTCCGCGCCCTAAGGGAAACTGCGATCTCCTGCTTGAAAAGGCGTTAGAAGGGGCGGCGGCAGCCGGGGCAGAAACGGAAAAGCTCTTTCTGAATAAACTAAGTTTCCGCGGCTGCCAGGAATGCCCTGACGCGAGAACTGACGGGAACTGCAAGATAGAAGATGATATGCAGAGCGTCTTTCCAAAAGTGTTTGCTGCTGATGTGATAATTGTGGCTTCACCGATATTTTTCGGAAGTGTTTCGTCCCAGACGAAAGCTATGATAGACAGGTTTCAGTGCTACTGGATGGGAACGTATATGCACCACAGCGTGGAACAACTTATGCGGAAGAAAGGAGCTTTTTTATCTACCCAGGGAAACGAGAAAGACGAATTTTTCCTTAACGCTAAGGGTGTTGTAAAGAACTTCTTTGCCACAGTAAATACCGAATACGCAGAAGAGCTTTTTTGCAAGAAAGTTGACGGAAAAGGGGCCATACTTGGAAGGCAGGACTGTCTTGACGAAGCCTATAGAATAGGGAAGAAACTCGGCGTCTAAAACCCTGAAAAGTTTCAATTATCAACAAGCAGCGAGAAGGTTTAAAAGGAGGAAATTATGGCGGCAAAACAGTTAGGGATCTATAAATGTGGTTTGTGCGGCAATATCGTTGAGGTTGTGAACGGCGCGGGAGGCACGCTTGTATGCTGCGGCCAGAATATGGACCTGCTTGTCGAAAACAGTGTAGAAGCGGCGAAAGAGAAGCATATCCCGGTCATTGAAAAAACGGCAGAAGGTTACAAGGTGAAGGTCGGAAGCGTTGCTCATCCGATGGAAGACAAGCACTATATCCAGTGGATAGAATTAATAGCCGACGGCAAGGCCTACAGGGAATTCCTTAAACCCGGCCAGGCTCCTGAAGCGATATTCTGCGTCAAAGCCTCCGCGGTTTCCGCGAGAGAGTATTGCACACTGCACGGATTGTGGAAAGCATAAAAATAATTACGCAGATTAGAAAAGAGATTATAGCGATTAGATCTCAAAAGGAGGATACAATGGCAAGCTTGAAAGGATCTAAAACAGAGAAAAACCTGCTGGCTTCATTTGCGGGTGAGTCACAGGCAAGGAACAGGTACACCTTCTTCGCATCCAAAGCGAAAAAGGAAGGCTACGAGCAGATATCCGAAATCTTCCTTGATACCGCGGAGAACGAAAAAGAGCACGCGAAAAGGTTCTTTAATTTTCTGGAAGGCGGCGCGCTTGAAATAACGGCGAAGTTTCCTGCCGGAAAAGTCGGAACCACTGCGGAAAACCTCAAGGCTTCGGCCGAAGGCGAGCACGAAGAGACCAAGGTAATCTATCCCGAAGCGGCAAAGATAGCCGAGCAGGAAGGTTTCAATGATGTTGCGGCTGCCTTTAAACTGATAGCGGCGGTAGAAGCGCATCACGAGAAGAGATACAGGGCGCTCCTTGAGAACGTAGAGAAAGGAAAGGTTTTCAAGAGAAGCGGCAAAGTGCAGTGGAAGTGCAAGAAGTGCGGTCATATCCATACCGGCGAGAACGCGCCGGAACAGTGTCCCGCTTGCCTGCACCCCAAAGCCTATTTCGAAGTTTCTTGTGAGTGTTACGTGTAAATAAAGAAGCGTTAAACTAATACGAGTAAAAGGGAGCCCTGCTCTGCAGGGCTCCCTTGTTTTTCCGGTAAATAATGGTGTTGAATAGGCAGCCCTCAAAAAGTATAATATCTGAGTTCCTAAGCAAGCTGGATTACAAGATGAAAGGAGGACTAATAATGCCCGCAATAATAATAGACGGTGAAGCTGTTGCGAAAAAGATCAAGGAAGGATTGAAAGCTGAAATAGAAGCTTTCAAGGCTAAAGGCAGCCCGTTGCAGCTCGTCGCCGTACAGGTCGGCGAGAATCCTTCTTCAAAGGTTTATACCAATCAGCAGAAGAAGGCCTGCGAAGAGATGGGGCTAATTTATAGTCTGAAAGAACTTTCCGCGGCAACGACCGAGCCGGAACTTTTGAAATTTGTAGAGGAACTCAATAAGGACAAGTCGGTAACGGGAATAATACTCCAGATGCCGCTTCCGCAGGGCATTAACGCGCGGAATGTCCAGGTAAAGATATCTCCTTCGAAGGATGTAGAAGGACTAAACCCTCACAATATGGGGTTGCTGGTATTCGGGAAACAGGTAGTTGCGCCTTGCACGGCAATGGGCGCGGTAGAGCTTTTGAAGAGTACCGGAGTTGAACTGAAGGGCAAGGAAGTTGTGATAGTAGGTCATTCTGAAATAGTAGGCAAACCGATTCTGCTCCTGATGCTGCAGTCGCTGACGGAATCTGCGACACCTACGGTCTGCCACATAGCAACAAAAGATACTCCTTCGCATGTGAGGAGGGCTGACATAGTATTTGTAGCGGTCGGAAAGGCGGGGTTGGTCAAGGGTGACTGGATAAAGCCCGGCGCAATAGTAATTGACATCGGAATAAACAGAGTGCCTAACATTGGTCCGGACGGGAAACAACTTATTGACGAGAAGACCGGCAAGCCCAGAATGAAGACGGTAGGCGACGTTGAGTTCGAGAAAGCAAAAGAAGTGGCCGGAATGATCTCTCCGGTTCCCGGAGGCGTCGGTCCTTTGACCGTGACGATGCTTATCAAGAATACGGTGGAGTGCGCGAAAGTACTCTACAGGTAAGTGTAATAAATACAGGGTAAAAGGGGCCCTTTGGGGTCCCTTTTCTTTTAGCGTGGTTGACTTGCTTATCGTTATATAGTAAAATTAAAACAATGAAAACAGCCTCCTGTGCGGTTCTCTTAGTGTTTTTTCTCTCGCTCAATCCCAATGCCGGCATAATCTCTCTTAAGGATTGCATCGGTAAATCCCTGACCTCCTCGACCGCTGTTTCACAGGCTGCGCAGGAAGCGCGTAAAGCGGTTAATGACGCGGGTATTAACGGTGCTCCATTCTATCCGTCACTCGAATTGAGTTTCAATGATACTCTCGCCGGCTATGATGTGAACGGAAATCCGGTAAATCTTTTCACTTTCTATCCGGACAACTATACGGCTGCTTTACAGGCGAACTATAACCTGTTCAATATGGGAAAGGATTCCGCCAGGCGTTCCTATTACATGAAAAAACAGGAAGAGGCGGAGCTTAAACTTACCAGCGCTAAACAGGATGCCGCGTGGAACTGCATCAAGACATTCTATGAAGTGCTTAAGGCCCAAAAATCCCTGATGGTTTCGGAAATCCTCCTAAAGCAGAGACAAGAGAACCTTAAGTTGACGGAAAGCCTGTATCAGGCGGGGATTAAATCAAAAAGTTATTTCCTTGACGCGCAGATTCAGCTCGCGAACAGCAATATAGCGGTTATCAGCGGGAAGAACTCTTTGCTTTCCTCAAAAGCAGCGCTGAACGAGCTGCTTGGTTTGGCTCCGGGCGCGGAGACTATTCCGGAAGACGATTTGAAGTTTGCCAAATATGAAAAGAGCCTTGATCAGTCGCTTTCATCTGCTTTCAACGGCAGACCGGACTGGCTTATACTCGCGAAGCAAAGAGAGGAAAGTTCGGTCAGCCTGGGACTGGCGGAGATTAATTTGCTTCCTTCGGTGAGCCTTGACGCTTCTTACGGTTTATACCTTGACAAATACGCGAGAGACAGCAGTTTGTGGACGCATAAGGGGGCGCTTGACCAGAATTCCGGCTGGGGGCTAACTCTCTCGCTGAATTATCCTCTCTTTGACGGCGGGGTAAATTCCCTGAAAGCTGATAATGCGAAGCTTGACCTGCAGGTAATAGATATTCAAACGGCTTCGCTGAAGCGCTTCATAAACAAAGAAGTGTATCTTGAATGGTACGACCTGGAAAGAATATTCAAGAGCGTCCCGGTTTATGAACAGCAGGTGCTTCTTTCAAAAGAGAGTATGGAAATAACCCGCAGCAAGTACAGGGAGGGGACTGCTTCCTTCCTTGAATTAGTCGGGGCGGAAGTTAATTACAGTTCGTCGCAGATAAATTGGTACCAGTCCATCTATGACTATAAATCCCAGACCGCAGATCTTATGAGGTCGATGGGAGCCAAGCTTTACAAAGAGGAGTAAAATGAATATTAGGAAGCTTTTTATTTGTGTTTGCGCAGCGGCGTTGTTATCGGGCGGCTGCGGCCAGCAGAAAAACCCGGCCCAGTCAGGCAGCTCGCCGGTTGAGATAAAACTCAAAGAAGTCAAACGCGGAGACATAATAGAAAAACTGTCAGAGGTCGGCAAACTGGAACCCTTAAGTTCCGTGAAGGTTAAGTCAAATGTGACAGGCACTGTTAAGAAGCTTCTTGTGGATGACGGGAATATCGTGAAAAAAGGGCAGCTGCTCGCCGTTATTCAGCCGGGCAGGGAAGCCGAGCAGTATCAGTCCTCCGAAGTGCGGGCAACCGCTTCAGGCGTGATAATAGATAAATCCGTTGAGGAAGGAGATATGGTAACCTCAGGGCTTTCCGAATACTCCGGCGGCTCAGTTATGATGACGATAGCGGATATGAGCAGGATGCTGGTCCGTGTAGATATAAATGAAGTCGATATCGGAAAAATAAAAGTGGGGCTTGCCGCCAAGATAAGGGTTGAAGCTTTTTCTGACAAGCAGATAGAGGGCAAAGTAACCAGAATCTCTCCCATGGCAAAACTGAGTTCTGACGGAAAGATAAATGTGTTCAATACCGAAGTTGAGGTTATAACCAAGGTCCCGGAACTTCGCCCCGGGATGAAGACCGTTGTTGAGATTAAGCTTGACGAGAGAAAGAATGTACTTGTGCTTCCGATAGAGGCAGTTTTTGAAGAGAAAGATGATGAGACCGGCGTAAACGAACAGGTCCTCTATGTTTGCACGGGACCTGAGCAGTATGAAAGAAAGAGCGTGAAGCCCGGACTTTATGATGACGCTAATATTGAAATACTGGAAGGGGCCGCCGAGAAAGATAAAGTCGCGGTCTCTAAGCCCGTTGGGTTTGGTACAACCCTGAAAGTGACCGACCGTTCCAAGGTAAGAAGGATTCCGGGCGGCAATGTCGGGAGGAGTTTCTGAACTTCATCTCTCCTTTTACCGTTCTCAAGCTCGGTCTGAAGGAGCTTTTCTCTCACAAGCTCCGTTCGTTTCTCACCATGCTTGGCATAGTGCTGGGCACGGGTTCCCTTATCAGTCTCTTTTCCATTGTTGACGGCGGCAAGCAGAGCAGTATGAACTGGATGAAAGAGGTCGGGGGGCTGGAGAAGGTAGCGGTGCTTAACCAGGAAGTCCCCCAGTCTGACAGGCTCAAACTGAACCGTTCAAAAGGGCGCACTACCGGAGACGGCATAGCGCTCAAGGAAAAAGCCGATACACTTTCCGTGGTCTCTCCCGAGGTTGAATTGTGGACTCGGCTGGAATATAAAAGGCGCGCGTATAAATGCAGCGTTTACGGGGGCACGCCAGATTTTTTCACCATCAATAAATATGAGGTGGCGCGCGGCAGGGGGGTAAACGGATTTGACCTGCGCAGGAACGCGAGAGTCGCGGTACTCGGGCCCAGGGTAGTTTCCGAATTATTCAAGAACGCGGAACCACTTGGCAAATACATTTACATCAAAGGGCAGTACTTTCTCGTAGTAGGCGTGCTCAAAAAATATGAGATGTGGTTTGGCAAAAGAAACGCGATAGATTTTAAAAATAACTGGGTTTTCATCCCAATCACAACAATGCAGAATCGTATCACAGGCAATGACTCGGTAACTTATCTTAATATCCAGGTCAAAGACACGGACCGTATGGATGGCGCAATACAGCAGGTCCGCAACATACTTTTAAAGAAACATTTCAATATAGAGGACTTTAAGTTTGATACCAAGGAAGAGCAGATGGCGCAGATACAGCAGAGTACTAATATGTGGTCAATGATACTGGGCGCAATTGGTTTTATTTCGCTGCTTGTTGGCGGACTCGGAATTATGAATATTATGCTTGCGTCAGTGACGGAACGAACGAGAGAAATAGGCGTCAGGAGGGCGATAGGGGCAAAAAAAATTCATGTTCTTTCACAATTTCTTGCGGAAGCTTTCATTATCAGCATTGTTGGGGGCATACTTGGTATTATATTTGGCGTCATAATTATCAGGGTGTTTGCCACTTTTCCGGATATAACCCCAAAACTTTCTTTCAGTGCCGTCGCACTCTCCTTTGGATTCTCTGTAACTGTAGGGCTTTTCTTTGGTGTTTACCCTGCAAGCAGAGCTGCCGGTCTGAACCCGATTGACGCCCTTCGCTACGAGTAACCCTGTCTTGATTTCAGATTGACGAATATAGGCTTTATTGTTATAATGTGAATAGATGTTGAGAATTAAGTTCTCTAAGCCAATATAGTACAGGGGAAAATTGACAGAGCAGACTTTTCAAGCTGTAATTGTTTTCTTAACCGGCCTAATATTCGGCAGTTTTTTTAATGTATGTATTTTTCGCATTCCCACAAAACGATCTATAATGTTTCCCAACTCCTTCTGCCCGAAATGCAAAAAACCTATAGAGTGGTACGATAATATTCCGGTGCTGAGTTACTTTCTGCTTAAAGGTAAATGCAGAAACTGCAGTACTGCAATTTCATTTAGATATCCGCTGGTTGAGGCTTTGACAGGTTTGCTTTTCCTGTTACTATATCTTAACTTTGGCGTTTCTTTCGCATTGCTGAGAGGCGTAATACTGACCGGATTCTTGATAATTATCGGGTTTATTGATTTTGACACGCAATATATATTCGAAGCTACCACTATCCCGCTGGTCCTCGCCGGATTATTCTTGAGTTTGCTGCCCGGAGGAAACCCCTGGAATTCATTGCTTGGCGTTATTACCGGGGCAGGTATTCTCTACATCATAGGAATGGCGAGCATCATATTATTCAAGAAAGAGGGGATGGGCGGAGGGGATGTTTACCTTGCCGGAGCAATAGGCGCTTTTCTTGGCTGGAAAGGAGCGATAGCAATGCTCTTTGTTTCATTTATGATAGGAGCATTAATAAGCTTAGTTTTAATAGGATTTAAGGTCCTAAACCGTAAGGCTATGATACCGTTCGGACCCTATATAGCGGCAAGCGCTTTGGCCGTGCTTTTCTTAGGGGATAAATTGATTTATTTGGCAATGCCCCTCTTGCCGCGCAATTAGTATGCTTGTTGACTAAATACTTAGTGTTTGATAGTATTATTACGAATACTGCTGTTTTGGGCAACAGGAGCGCAGGTCAGAGTTTATTGATTTTAGTTATTTAGGGCGGTGGATAAATGTCGCATATAGGGCTTGACATAGGCTCCTACAGTGTTAAAGCCTGCCAGCTTAAAGAAAAAGGCGGGAAATATTCTGTCGTCAATTTCGGCGTTCTTGATATTTCAGAAGAACTGACCGAGGCAATGGATCCCGCGCAGAGAAGCCTCCTCGTTCTTAACGCGGTTAAGAGAGTCCTTTCCGATAATAATATCAAAGGCGCAAGTCTGAGTCTCTCAGTTTCCGGAGAGCAGGTAATTGTCCGCTACATAAAACTTCCCTACATGACAAAAGAAGAATTGAAAAGCACCATCAGGATAGATGGCGAGCAGTATGTGCCTTTCAATATAAATGAGTGCGTTCTTGATTTCTCTATTCTTGGAGAGATTATGGAGGAAGGGCAGAGGAAAATTGAAGTTCTGCTTGTCGCCATAAAGGAAGAAGTTGTTAATCAATACATTTCTCTAGTCAAGAGCCTTGGCTTTGACATAGGCGTTATTGATGTTGACTGCTTTGCCCTGCAGAACGCCTACGAAGCGGTTTACGGCGTAAAAGAGGAAGAGGTGGTCGCGCTGCTTAATATAGGCGCCAAGTACTCCAATATAAATATAGTTGAGGGCGGTGTGACTGTCTATTCCAGGGACATACCGTATGCTGGGGCACTGCTGACGAAGGATATCGCCCGCGAGCTGGCCTGCACCTTTCCTGAAGCGGAAAAAATAAAAAGAGAAACAGGCGGCATAATAATAGAAAGTGAAGAGACTAAGCTCACCAGGATACCGAGCAAGGACGACAAAAAGATAAGGGTTTACGGCGCCATGGTGCCCACTATAAATAAACTCATAACGGAAGTCAGAAGGGCGTTTGATTTTTATGAATCTTCAGCCAAGAAAAAGTCAATCGCAAAAATTGTGCTTTCGGGCGGTTCTGCGAAACTCAGGAACCTTGATAAATTTATAAGCGAAAGGATGAAACTCCCGGTTGAGCTTTTTGACGCTTTTAAGGATCTCGAGAGGGAAGATGCTGAGATAGAACTTAAGCTGAAAGAATCGGGCCTTTATGCTCCGGTCAGTTTTGGGCTTTCTCTGCGGAGGCCAAAATAATGCTTGAATTAAACCTGGTCCCCGATAGTTATTTTAAAGCCAAGAGAATGGCCCGGATACTGGCTATTGCTATCGTAAGCGCCGTACTGCTTGTTGCAATAATGGCGCTCATCTATCTTTATATGGTAACGCAGGTATCAAATACGAAAGGAGACATCAGCCGGGTTGAGGTTGAAAGGACTAAGTACGCAAAAACACTTGCTGATATTGAGCTCCTTAACGCCAAGACCAAGGCCGTTGAAGAGCGGCTAAAATCTATTGATGACCTGCAGCAAGAGCAGGCGTTGTGGATACTCCTTGTGGATGATTTTGGAAAGTGTGTTCCTAACAACCTCTGGATAATATCGTTAAACAACAAGAAGGAAGTTAACGGCACGAGGACTTATACCTGTTCCGGCATGAGTCTTTTCAAGGAAGTTATCGCGGATTTGCTTATCCGCCTGAACTCTTCTAAGTTCTTCAGGAATGTCTCGCTTTCAACGATGACGGATACAACTGCCGCCGGCATGCGCACCTACAATTTTAGGATAACCTTCACCTCTATTGAAGACAGCAAGATCCTGCCGCCGAAAATAATAGGGATAAAGGAAGCAGGCAAGACCGGTATCTTCGACGGAACTTATGTGAACACAGAACTTGGCTGCATCCTCTCAAAATCTGCGGGCTGGACCGTTTCTGATAAAACACCGCTTTCGAACATCCTGGCAGTCATCACCAGGGACAAGAAGAAAAATTCCGGCAAATTTTCTCCAAATGTGACCCTGGCTTCTGGTAAGATTACGGAGCGCTACAAAAATTCAAAAGATTATGCGTTTGCCGTGGAAGAGTCAATCAAGAAATCAGTAAAAGGTTACGGCAGGGTTGCCGAGAGGGAAGTCTTTATAAGGAACCTCAGGTGTTATGAAACCGTCATTATCTTTAGGACTCTTTCAAAACTGGAAACCGGCAAGCAGCTGGAAATGAAACAGAGAAGAATCTATTTCGTTAAGAACTCCGTCGGGTTTGTTATCACCTGCACCGATATTTCTTCGGGCTTCGACGCGAGCTGGGAAGATTTTGAATCGATTATTAATACTTTCAGAGTTCAATAGGAAGGCGGGGTTATGAACCAAGAACAGCAGAAAGGGGCAGCCATAATAGTCGGCGTCGTCGCCGCCATCTTCTGCTATGTCTATTTCCTATATATGCCTCTTTCAGCGCAGATAAGCGGGCTGGAAAACGAGTTGAGCAAGAAGCAGCAGGAACTTGATGACGCGAAGATTAAGGTTAAACAGGTGGAAGTGCTCAAGGCCCAAAATATTGATCTTGAGCGCGACCTGAATTTCACCAGGAAAAGGCTTACGAAGACAGATGACCAGCCGGGTATAATAAAAGAAATCAGCAGGGTTGCTGCCGAAAAGAATATTTCGGTTATGTCGCTTGAGTTCCAGAAGCCCGTCGCAAATGCCAAGGGTTTCTTTTCCGAGATGCCTATAAAGCTTAGCCTTATCTGTGATTATACGGATCTGGGACAGTTTCTTACCAGGCTCGGATATTCAACGAGGCTTATTAATTGCGCGGATTGCCAGTTTTCGGCAAGCGCGGACCAGAGGGGCAGCCTGAATGTTACGGCTATATTGAAAGCCTTTGTCCTAACAGCTGACCTTGCATCCGCGGACAATATCTCGAAGGCGGAGGTTAACGAGAGGGCAATTGAGCCTCTTTACCGCTACACGCAGGATTCTGCCAAGGATCCGTTTAAGTCGCTTTCAGGGAACGAACTGCAGCAGGTGGCTTCGGAACTGAATATAATGTCGCTCCGCCTTGAAAGTGTTATTGTGCTCAGCAAAACCAAACTCGCCGTTCTTGTGGACGGCAGCAATGTTCCCTACTACCTGATAGGCAGCAAGCTCTACAATAAAGATAAAACAGACATAATAAAGAATGTAGAGGGCAGTTATGACGGCGGAAGAGTTGAACTGAAACAGACTGATCCGGTCTCGGGCAGCATAAAACAGCGTTTGTTTGAGATGCCCAGAAGCCGCTGAAATAGCTGTAATTTTTCATGGCGTTAACGCGCCGATATTAAGGAGAGAATCATGAAAATGATAAAACTTATCGGGCTTTTGGGAGTGTGCCTCGCCGGCGCGGTGTTCGCGCAGGACCCGGCTCAGCTCGGCAAGATCTCGGCCTCCGGCGACATGAAAGAGGTAAAAATAGAAGTTCCGCTGAAGAGCGGAGACGCTGTTGTCAGGGCTGTCAGCCCTTCCAAATCCGGCGAAAACATCCTGCTGGACGTCGTTCCCGCCGTGCTTTCAGGCGCAGGAGAAGAGGCGCCTGTTTACGGGATGCTCGTAACGAAGATCAAATCTGAGCAGTATGACAAATCTGTCGTGCGCTATACGCTGACGACTTCTGTGCGGTGCGATTTTACGGTGCTTTCTGCGAAAGGAAGTGTAGGTCTTTCTCTGAAACCGGCATCCGCAGTCACGCCGGCGCCAAAACAGGCTGCTGTAAAAGAACCGGCCGCGAAGCCGGCGCAGGCTAAGCCTGTCGAGGATTCCGCCGGCTCAATGGATAAGGTAGCCCAGGTCACAGGCGATGAAGTCGCAAAGACGGAGAGCAAGTCCTCGGATTCCGAACTTGTTTTCGGCCATGTCATAGGTAAAAAAGGCAACATTGATCAGCTGGTTGAACATATAAACATCCTCAATGCAGATCTTCCCTCATTATTGAATATGCTCTGCACCGAGGCCGGGTTCAACCTGGTTACAAGCAAGAGCATCAGCGGCACCATCCCGAGCATACAGCTCAGCAATGTTACTTTACGAAAAGTACTGGACCTGATTTTGAAGCAGAATGGTTATGCGTATGAGATTGAAGGGAATATTATAAGAATAGCGACTCCTGCCGAGATCAACACGGAAACCGAATCTGCCCTGCTGGAGACCAGGACTTACGGACTCAGCTTCGCGAAGGCGGCGATTGTTTCCGGGACTATTCAGCCGTTTCTGAGTTCAAAAGGAAAGATTCAGGCCGATGCCAGGACCAACGCTCTGATAGTTACCGACATCTCTAAAAAGCAGGAGGAAGTTGCAGGGCTGGTTAAGAAGCTTGACGAGAAGACGGCACAGGTCAGCATTGAAGCGAAGCTCCTGGATATTAATTACACCGCCGAACAGAACCTCGGCATAAGGTGGGATGTGCAGGGCGGCGGACAGACAAGCCCGATAGGCACGGATATTTATCCTCCGGGCGGAAATTCCGTTTTCCGCGGCACGGTTGCTCCGGCGCAGGCAACTACTTCAAACTCCGGCAGTCTGCAGTTTGGCGTGGCGGGCGCCACTAATTTCTGGGCGAGTTTGAACATGCTGATACAGAATAATGAGGCCAATGTTAAGGCCAGCCCGAGAATAACCACTCTGGATAATACAACTGCAACTATGAATATTTCACAGGCCTACCCTTACCTTGCCTCCTACAACCAGTCAACTGGAGTGGCAAGTTACTCCTCAGTAGACGCCGGCGTGACCCTTTCGGTTACTCCGCAGGTTAACAGGAACGGTTTTATAACTCTGCAGGTTATTCCTACCGTAAGCTCGGTAGTTAATCCCGGACCGCCGCCGGTTGTTGATTCCAGAACGGCCTCTACCACCGTGCTTGTAAAGGACGGAGAGACTCTGGTCATAGGCGGGATGCTCAGAGACGACGAAACGAAAGTAGTGGCGAAGGTTCCGATACTTGGGGATATTCCCCTGCTCGGACCGCTGCTTTTCTCGAGCACGTATACAAAGACCACGAAGAGAGACCTTGTGGTTTTGATTACGCCGCGTATTCTGGAATAAGTTCTGTTTAAGCTATCATCGACAGCCTGCCGGCGCGAGCTTGCAGGCTGTTTTTGTAAATGATTACGCAGATTAGAAAAAGAGATTAGGCGGATCAGGTCTAACTGTTTTTAGCCGGTGAGATGTGTTTAAAAGGAGAACTTATGCTTAATTTCAGGACTGCCGGGGAATCCCACGGGAAAGCTCTTATTGCTCTGATAGAAGGCATCCCCGCGGGCTTAAAACTGGATCTTGATCAAATTAATTCAGAGCTGGCAGAACGCCAGAAGGGCTACGGCCGTGGCGGGCGCATGCTCATAGAGAAAGACCGGGTAGAGGCGCTCTCAGGGCTGCGCAAAGGTATTACGCTCGGAAGCCCGATAACACTGATGATTCCCAATAAAGATGAAAGGATAGACACGGCGCCGGAAGTCAGGGTTCCGCGACCGGGTCACGCTGATCTTGCCGGAGCGCTAAAGTACGGGACCAGGGATGCGCGGGATATCTTAGAGCGGGCCAGCGCGCGCGAGACCGCGGCAAGAGTCGCGGCGGGAGCAGTTGCGAGACAGCTGCTCTCCCGTTTCGGTATAACGGTCTTCGGTTATGTCATCTCAATAGGAAGGGTTTTCTGCGATTGCCGCTTGAACGTGAGCGATATTCCCGCGATTCGGGCTTCAGATTTGAGCTGTCCGGACAAGAAAGCGGCAAAAATGATGAGGGCGGAAATAGACGCTGCCGCGAAAAGGAAGGACACGGTCGGCGGAGTCTTTGAACTCATAGCAAAGAACGTGCCTCCCGGGTTGGGTTCGCATGTCCAGTGGGACCTAAAACTTGACGGGAAGATCGCGCGGTCGATACTCAGCATCCAGGCAATCAAGGGAGTTGAGTTCGGAGCCGGTTTCGCTTCGGCGCTGATACCCGGTTCACGCCTGCATGATTCAATAGTAAAATCAGGGAAAAGAATAGTCCGCGGAAGCAATAACTGCGGAGGTATAGAGGGCGGTATGTCCAACGGTTCCGATATAGTAGTCCGTGCGGCGATGAAACCTATAGCGACTCTTTATTCACCTCTCAAATCAGTAGACCTTGTTACGGGAAAGCAGTCTCCGGCGTCTGTGGAACGCTCCGATATATGCGCAGTCCCGGCCGCCTGTGTTGTGGGTGAGGCTGCGCTCTCGTTCGAACTCGCACGCGCTCTGCTGGAAAAGACCGGCGGAGATTCTATCAGGGAAGTCGAGAGGAACATGAATGGTTACCTTAAACAGGCAGGGGCAGCCTTTAGATGAAAAATGTAGTCCTGCTCGGCATAATGGCTTCAGGGAAAACTTCTTCCGGTAAACTGCTGGCAAAGAAACTCTCTTTCTGTTTCTTTGATTCCGATAAACTGATAGAAAAAATAGAGGGGAGAAGCATTAAAACTATATTTGAGCAAAGCGGCGAAGCGTATTTCCGCCGGCTGGAAAGGAGTGTCCTGTCCGGACTGGCCAAAGAGAAAAACGCAGTGATAGCGGCGGGAGGCGGAGCCATAAAGGATGCCTCAAACATCAGGGCTTTAAAAAAGAACGGAATCCTGGTCTGTCTGCTCTCGTCCCCGGAAGCAATACTGAAAAGATTAAAAAAAGACTCTTCCCGGCCGCTGCTTAACAGCGCCAACCGGAAGAAGAAGGTGGAAGAACTAATTTCGGAACGCTTCCCGCTCTACGCTAAACACGCCGACCTGCTGCTGGATACCTCAAAACTCACACCTGCCAAAACAGCAACAGCTGTTTTTGGCCTGCTTTCATATTAAATTCAATTATGGTAAAGTAGGTTATATGGACAAAGATACTGAAATAGAAATACAGGAATACCGCAAAAAACTTGCCGAAAACCCGGCTGGCCTGATCTTTTTGCCGCTGGCGGAAATCTACCGCAATAACGCTATGTATGAAGAGGCCGCAGAACTCTGCGTGAAAGGCCTTTCTTACCATCCCGACTATATTAGCGCGCGACTTTTCCTGGCTAAACTGCGTCTGGAAAAGAACCGTTCCGCTGAAGCAGCCGAAGAACTGAAAAAGGTGACGGAAATAGACCCCGATAATATTATGGCCCACACTCTGCTGGAGGGCATTTACCGCACGGCCGGGAACCCTGAGCTGGCAAAAGCCGCCGGTGAAAAGATCAACTCAATTGCTTCGGCTGCAGCTGAAAGTCCGGCGGAAAAAAATCCCGGAATGGAAACTGTAACCATGGCGGAAGTCTATTTTAAACAGGGCTTGCTCGATGAGGCAATGGAAGTCTACGAAAAGATAGTTAAACGCAACCCGCTGGAAGTTAACGCAGCAGCAAGATTAAAAGAACTGCGCGCGCTAAAGGAAGATGAGTTTAAGAGTTTTCGCGAGAAGAGAGACCGCCTGCTTACAGAACTAAAGGATCTGCGGGAAACTATACGCAAGGCTGACGAGCAGATAGCGGAGCTGGAGAAGGATCTTTGAAAAGGCACGAGCTCCTTCCGGCCGCGCTCACGTTCTCGATTTTTATAGCGCTTTTTTGGGCCGAAATGTTCTTTACGGGACGTCTTCCTTTTTTTCGCGACAGCGCTCTTCAATTCTATCCCTGGCAGGAATTCGCTTCAGCCTCCATCCGCTCAGGCGATCTGCCACTCTGGAACCCTTATTCGTTCTGCGGGGCGCCGTTTTTGGCAAATCTGCAGTCGGCGGTTTTTTACCCGCTCAAAATGTTTTTCTATGTAATGCCTTACGCCGCTGCCTTCAAAACATTTTTCTTTGCCAACATGCTTCTCGGAGCTCTCTTTACCTTTGCGCTTGCGAGAAGCTTTAAACTTTCAGCCTGGGCCTCGCTGCTTTCCGGCCTGGTGTTTGTGTTGAACGGGCACCTGACAAACCGGTTAGAGTTTATGAGCGTCTTCGCGGCTTCCGTCTGGCTGCCGCTCGCAGCGCTTTCCTTCAAGAAATTCAACGAAGAGGGGAAGCTCGGATGGTTCCTGGCGCTTGTGTTCGCGCTTGCCATGCAGATATTCGCCGGCAGCGCCCAGATTTTTCTCTACACTTTCGTTTTCCTCGCGCTTTATCTTGTGTATTTTATTCTTACCGGGAAAAAATGGGTAAAAAGGTCTCTTTCTCTGGCCGCCGCGGCCGCGCTCGCGCTGTTGCTTTCAGCGGCGCAACTATTTCCTTTCATTGAGTATGTTTTTAATTCGCTCAGGTCTTCCGGATTGGGTTTGCAGGAAGCTTCCAGGCTCTCACTCCCGTTAAGCAACCTTCTGAACTTTGTTTTCCCTGATTTTTCGGGAAATCCGGCAGTCTCGGCTTACCGGCAGGGCGGAGGACTTCAGTACTGGGCAACGGCGCTTTATTGCGGGCTGCTTCCGTTTGTCTTTGCTGTATTTTTAGGCGTTAACAGGAAAAAGCCGGAAACAATATTTTACTTATCGGCTTTTGCATTCTTCGTTCTGTATGCCCTCGGATCGTCGACCCCGCTTTATGCTAATCTTTATAATGCGCTGCCTGTTTTTCGGTTTATCAGGTATCCCGCAACCGCGCTGCTTTGCGCGGTCTTCCCCCTTTCGGTTCTCGCCGGCTTTGGGCTTGACGCCCTGTTAAAAGGCGCGCCGGCTGCGAAGAAGGGCGCTCTCGCTAAACTGCCTTACTGGCTCCTCGCGGCTTCCGCGCTTGCATTGGTGCTCGTATTTGTAGCCGGGAGGCCTGAAGGTTACGGCTTATTCAGGTTAGAAACGCAGGCTTCGTTTGCCGCTCTCGCTATATGCACCTGTTTTTTGCTTCTCTTCCTGCTCTACAGGAATAAAATACTTACGAGAGATGCGTTTGCCCTCCTGCTCCTGTTGCTGATATTTTCCGATTTTGTTTTTTACGGGAACAGAAATAACCCGCTCTGCAGGGAAGCGGAGCTTACGAACTCTTCAAAAGCCGTGGATATAATGAAGACAGGAAAGAAGGAATATTTCAGATATGTAATAGAGCCCAATACCCATAAATATATTCAAAGGAAATATTTCGAAGAGGACGGAAACCTCGAACCTATTGATTATGGCAGCTTCCTCTGGGAAGCGAAGAACCTGCTCTTCCAGAACTTGAATGTAAGAGAGCATCTCTGCAACGCGAACGGCTATGACCCTATGAGGCCATCCGTAAGCGCGCCGGCTCTTTCGAAAATGATGGTTTCAGGGAATAACCGGCTGGCGGATCTTTGCAATGTTAAATATATTATTTCCTATATGGTTTTCAGCGACAAAGTTCTGAAGCCCGCTGGAAAGGCGGGACTGGCCAACATCTACGAGAACACCCGTGTACTGCCCAGGGTCTTTATTCCGACTTCACTTGAACTTAACGGCCCTGACATAACCGAAAGAGCGGTATTCGACCCGCAAAAAAAACTTTTATTGAGCACGCAGGAAGCCGTGGATGTGCCGGAGGAAATGACAGGAACAGCAGAAATACTGGAATATGGGAACAGAAAGGTAAAGATTCTTGTCAAATCTGATACGGGCGGTTTCGTCGTGCTGACAGATACCTGGTTTCCCGGATGGAGAGCCCTGATAGACGACAAAGAACAGAAAATATATAGGGCGTACGGTTTTTTGCGCGCGGTCTACGTGAAACCCGGACTGCATGAAATAACCTATCGCTACGAACCTTTGTCTTTCACGCTGGGATGCGCTTGTACGCTCCTAGCCTTGCTTTTCTGCTGCATATTTGGAGGTCTTTTCTGGAAAAAACGTATCTTAGCATAATAATTCCCTCTTACAGAGAAGCCGGAAGGATACTCGCAGCCTTAAAAGCGATTGATGAGCACTATTTCCATTCCGACAAAAAGTATGAAGTTATTGTGGTAGAGGACGGCAGACAGGACGGAACCGGAGATTTGGTGCGAGGTTTTTCTAAGAACCATCCTGCCGTGCGACTGCTCACAAATGAAAAGAATCTTGGCAAAGGCAGCGCTGTGAGAAGGGGCATGCTTGCCGCGATGGGAGAATTCGTTCTCTTCACGGACGCCGATATGTCCACTCCGATTGGAGAGGCAGACCGGCTCCTCCAATATTTTTCTGAAGGGTATGAAGTGGTGATAGCCTCGCGCAGGCAAAAGGGGGCTCGTATTAAAGTCAGCCAGCCGCCGCTTCGCAGGATAGCCGGATGGCTCTTTCATAACATCAGGAGGGCAATAATACTTCCGCGCATCAAGGATACGCAGTGTGGTTTTAAGTGTTTCACGGCTGCTGCCGCGCGCGAAATCTTCAGCCGGTCAAAAATAGACGGTTTTGTTTTTGACGTGGAGGCGCTGGCTATAGCGAGAGGCCTGGGCTACCGCATTAAAGAAGTGCCGGTAGTGTGGATAGACGACAGGCGGACTACACTTTCCGCGGCAAAGCATGCCTCAAATATCATTCTTGACTTGCTCCGGGTTAAATACAGGAGCCTTTCCGGAAAATACAGTTTCGCGGATAAAAAAAATTGAAAAATAGCGGAACCTTCCTGATAGGTTTCCATGTGCCGGTAGCGGGAGGGTTTTCTGCCGCGGTAGATTACGCTTCAGATCTCGGGATAAACTGTATACAGATATTTTCCAAGAACCCGCGGGGCTGGTCGGCAAAACCTATAGCCGGGCAGGATGCTTTGGATTTCAAAAAGAAACGCGCAGCCGCCGGAATTAAATATGTAATTATCCACACCTGTTATCTGCTTAACTTGGCCTCTCAGGATCCGGCTCTGCGTAAAAAATCGGTGTTTTCCCTTGCCGAAGAGCTTGAACGGGCTAAGCTCTTGGGCGCGGATTATCTGAACACCCACGTGGGCAGCTGCAAGGGCTGTCCGCCTGAACTCGGGATAAAGACTGTTGCGGACTCAATTAATGAGGCTTTTAAGTTATGCGTCAGCAGTCCGATGCTGCTGCTTGAGAATACCTCGCGCCTGAGGCCGTCTATAGGAGGAAGTTTCTCGGATCTTGGCGCTATTATAGGACTGGTCGCAGAAAAGAAGCGGTTGGGAGTCTGTCTGGATACAGCGCATGCTTTAGGAGCCGGCTATGAAGTGAGAACCGGGGCAGGAGTAAAAGCTCTTCTAAAAGAAATTGAATCCAAAATGGGACTTGAAAAACTCAGGGCCGTTCATTTCAACGATTCGAAGGCTCCGCTTGGCTCAGGGATTGACAGGCACGAGCACATAGGGCTCGGGGAAATTGGAAAGGCCGGAGCCGCTGTTTTGCTTAAAGCCCGGGCGCTTAAAAGTCTGCCTTTTATAATGGAAACTCCTAAAAGTAAACCTGAGGATGACAGAAAAAACCTTGCCGTCGCCAATAAACTGCGTGTTTTCCCTTAAAAAGAGAGCGCATTTCTGGTATAATTACGTAATGAAGCTTTTTCTCGTTTTTGTGCTGTTGCCGGCCTGCGTATTCTCCTTTTCTTCGTGCAAGAAAAGCAGAACAGAAGACAGGATCATAGCCTCCATAAACGGAGAGCGGGTGCCGGAAAGCGAGTTCACGCTCTTTCAGAAAATCTGCCGCTTGAAACCCGGGCCGGGCGCTTCGGAAAGGATGGCTAAAACTGCCCGCCTGAACAAATTCATTGAACGCAAAATTGTGCTGGCGGAAGCAAAGAGGCAAAAGCTCTATGCAACGCCGGCCGAAAGAGCAACCGCCGCGAAAGACCTTCTTGACGATCCTTCCGGCGGTTTTGCCGAGGCTCTGAAAAGACAGGGGCTTGGTCTTGAGGACTGGAGAAATTACTCCGCCGAGCAGGTTCTTTTTGAAAAGGCAGTGTCAGTTTTCGCCGGAGAAGTGACTGCAGGGGAAGATGAGATAAAGACCTATTACGGCTCGCACCTCAAGGAGTTTTCCCGCGGCGAGCAGGCGCATGTTTATCAAATAGTTTCCGATAATGCGGGCGCAGCGGAGAACATAAGAAAGGAACTGGAGCGGGGCGCTGATTTTGAGGCTATTGCTAAATCCCGGTCTGTCTCTCCCGATAGGGAGAACGGCGGAGACCTCGGGTTTGTATCCCCGGAGGACCTTCCGGCCGAAATGTCTCTTGCGGTATTTAAGACAGAACCGGGCAAGCTAAGTCCGGTCACAAAAAGCGATTACGGGTTCCATGTCTTCTTAGTTAAAGAGCAAAAGAAACGGGGAGCGGCAAAATTGGACGAGGTTAAGCTGCTCATCGGGGAACGTATCCGCCGCGCGAAGTCAGAAAAAGCCCTCGCGGCTAAACTTAAAGAACTCGGCGGGGCTACAGAGGTAAAAATTAACAAGGCGTACCTGGAGGAGTTAAAATGAAAATGAAATTCTTGTGCCTGCTGGCTCTTGCGGCCGCGCTTTCCGCGGCGGAAACACCCGTTGACCGGATTGCTGCGGTTGTTAATGATGAGGTAATAACCTCCGGCGAACTTGACGGTATCTTCACGCAGGCCGTTAAGGCAAAGCCGGCCATTTCCGGGGAGCAGGCAGATAAGATTAGAAAGGAGATTCTAAACGACCTCATAGCCTCGCGGCTCATAGTCCAGGAAGCAAAAAAGAGAAATTATGAAGTAAGCAAGGGCGAGCTTGACGGCGCTCTTGACCAGATAAAGACTCAGAACGGCGGAAGTGATAATCTCTCGCGCCTGCTTGTTCAGGAGAATATGACCGGAGAAGAACTGACGGTAAGGATTAAGGACAATCTGCTTTCTGAAAAACTTATTAATGATAATGTCCGCCGGGAAGTGAAACTTGATCCGAAAGCTTACCAGGAACTCTACGAGAAGAATATAAGCCAGTTCACGGAGAACAAAGTGACCTTCAAGCGGGCTAAAGTTCCCTTTGGCGCGGATGAAGCCAAGGCAAGGGCAGATGCTGCCGCGCTGGCCTCAAAATGCAGGGCAGGAACGGAGATGGAAGGGGATTCCTCAACTATGTTGAAGGAAGATTTGAATCCTGACATGGCCGCGGCGGTTTTCGCGATGAAAGAAGGAGAAGTAAGCGACCCTGTCAAGCTTGCAGACGGTTTCTATGTATTTAAAGTTACGAAAATAGACGCGGGAAAGGTACTCGCGCTTGATGCTAAAGTTGATTTCCAGGGGCAGAAAGTTGAACTCAGGGAAAAACTTAAAGCGCTGCTTTTTCAGGACAGATTTATTAAAAAACGGAATGAATTCGTAGCCAAACTCAAAGAGGGCGCGGTAATAGATCTTAGATAGGAGAAACGATGAAATATAAAATAGCTGTCATAGGCGCAACGGGTTTTACCGGAATGGAGCTGATTCGCATCCTTAAAGCGCATCCCTACGCGGAGCTCAGCCTGCTTACCTCGGAGAGTTACGCCGGGCTGACGGTGAAGCAGGCAATTCCATATTTCAATATTGATCAGAAACTTGAAAAGGCTGATCTGAAGAAAGCGGGTGAAGGCTGTGACGTGATCTTTCTCTGTTTGCCTCACACCAAGTCTGCGGCTGCGGTTGCGAAACTCCTCAAGTACGGCAAGAAACTCATAGACCTCTCGGCGGATTTCCGCCTTAAGGCCCCGAAACTTTACGAAAAATATTACAAACTCAAACATCCTTATCCGCAGCTTCTGAAAGAAAGCGTGTACGGGTTGCCGGAACTTTACGCTCATAAGATACAGGGCGCTTCTTTTACGGCAAACCCCGGCTGCTACCCGACGGGAGCGATACTCGCATGCGCTCCGGCTGTTTCGGCCGGGCTGGTAAAGGGCGCGGGCGTTGTGATTAATTCCGTCTCAGGCGTATCCGGCGCGGGGCGCAAAATGAAGACTGAGTATCATTTCTCGGAGCAGCACGCCAACATAAAAGCCTACAAACTTGTAGACCACCAGCACACTCCGGAGATGGAACAGGAGCTTTCAAAACTGCGCAAAGGCGCGAAGGTCACAGTATCCTTTACCCCGCACCTGGGGCCCTATAACCGCGGAATACTAACTACGGTGACTTTTGATCTGACAAAAAATATTTCAACGGGAAAGGCGCTTGAACTCTACAAGTCTTTCTACGCCGGGAAGCAGTTCGTGAAAGTGCTCCCCGAAGGCGTTTTGCCTGAGGTAAAGAATGTTGCAGGCAGCAATTATTGCGAGATAGGCCTGAAAGTTAACACGCGGCTTAAGAAGTTGATAGTGATTTCGGCCATAGATAACCTCGTGAAAGGCGCCTCCGGCCAGGCAGTCCAGAATATGAACCTGATGCTTGGGCTACCGGAAGCCGCAGGACTTCTTGACCTCGGGATGATGACATGAACTTCGCCGTAAAGGGTTTTAAAGCTTCATCCGTATACTGCGGCATAAAGAAGAGCGGCAGGCCGGATCTTTCTCTGATATTTTCGGAAGTTCCCGCTGTCGCCTCCGCGGCCTTCACCGTAAACAAGGTAAAGGCGGCGCCTGTTCTCCTGAGCGCGGCAAATGTTAAGAACGGCCGCATCTCAGCTATAATAGCCAACTCGGGGAACGCCAATGCCGCAACTGGCAAGCAGGGCTTGAAAGACGCTAAGCTGACCGCCTCCGCGGCAGCTGCGCTGCTTGGCGTGGCCGCGCAGGACATTTTTGTTTGCTCTACCGGGGTCATAGGTATCCGCCTTCCGGCAGCGAAAGTAATAGCCGGCGCGAAAAATGCAGCCGGTAAGCTTAAGCCGGAAGGTCTTTTTGAAGCTGCCCGCGGCATTATGACTACCGATACCTTTTCAAAGACGGCTACGGCGGCCTTTAAGCTGGGAGGCCGCGGCTGCCGGATGTTCGGCATGGCAAAAGGCTCAGGTATGATACATCCTGAGCTTGCCACTATGCTCTGTTTCATTCTAACCGATGCCTCTATATCAAAGACAATGCTGGACCTTGCCTTTAAGGCTTGTGTAAAAGAAAGCTTCAACTCCATTACGGTAGACGGTGATACCAGCACAAATGACACCGCGCTCTGCCTCGCGAACGGCATGTCCGGAAACCGGCCTGTAAAGTCGCGCGGGCCGGATTTTAGCGTTTTCAAAAATGCCCTGTCGGGCGTTATGCTCTCTCTCGCCAAACAGATTGTGAAGGACGGGGAAGGCGCCTCAAAATTCATAGAAATTGAAGTTAAAGGCGGAACGGACGAGGCTTCTGCCCGTTCGGCGGCGATGGCTATAGCAAAATCCTCGCTGGTGAAAACAGCGGTCTATGGCGGCGATCCGAACTGGGGCCGGGTGCTCTCGGCGGTGGGTAATGCCGGCATAAACTTCAAAGAAAGCAAGGTTAAGATTTTTTTCGGCCGGCTTAAGGTTGTTAGCGGCGGAATAGAACTGAAAAGTTTAAACGAAAAAAAAGCGCACCGGGCTCTTTCCGGGAAGGAAGTGAAAATTACGGTGGACCTCGGTCTCGGGAAAAAGAAGGCGAAGGTCTGGACTTGCGATCTTACGGAAGGCTACATTAAAATAAACGCTCACTACAGGACCTGATAATAAATTCAAAGAGAATACCGGGGACTGTCCTTGCCCTGTTTGACGGGTTTGGGCCGTCCCTGAATGTTTAAGGGAGAGAAATGCTTCAAATCACAAAACTTACAAAAAATTACGGTGAAAGAATAATACTTGAAGAAGCGGAAGCCTACTTCAATGACGGCGAGCGCGTCTCTCTGGTCGGGCCTAACGGTTCCGGCAAAACCACATTTTTTAGAATAATTACAGGTGAAGAACACAGCGATTCGGGAGAGCGCGTGATTGAGACGGGAGCGCAGATAGGATTTCTCCCTCAGGAGATAGATTCCATACGCGGCAAGACGGTCATAGAAGAGGTCGCGGCTTCAAGCGAAGAGATACGCGCCATTGAAGCCAAGATGCGCGATTTAGAACATAAGATGGGCGGCGAGGATGCTGCGAAATATTACGATGAATACAGCGCGGTAAGTCACAGGTTTGAGGCGCTTGACGGTTATAATGTGGAGCATAAGGCAAAACGCGTGCTCTTCGGGCTGGGCTTTAAGGAGAAGGATTTCGGCAGGAAGACGGAAGAGTTCAGCGGCGGCTGGTTGATGAGGATAGCGCTCGCGAAACTGCTGGTGAACCCGCCGGATATTATGCTGCTTGACGAGCCGACTAACCATCTAGACCTGTATTCTTTGCTTTGGATGCAGAACTATATACTCTCCTATAAGGGCATCCTGATCTTTACCTCTCACGACAGAGATTTTGTTGATAATGTTTCTACCAGGATACTGGAGATAGACAACGGCAAGCTTGTCAGCTACAAGGGGAATTATAACTTTTTTCTCGAAGAAAAGCAGAAAAAGCGCGAGATTCTTGAAAAGCAGTCCGGCCAGCAGCAGAAAGAGAAGGAACGCCTGGAAGAGTTCATTAACAGGTTCAGGGCTGTTGCTTCCAAAGCGAGATCCGTGCAGAGCAAGATTAAGCACCTGGAAAAGATGGAAGAAATAGTAATCGAGAAGGAAAGAAAGACGCTTAATTTCTCTTTTCCGCAGCCCATAAAGAGCGGGCGCGAGGTAATCGCGCTTGAGAACCTGCATAAAGCCTACGGCAGTACAAAGATATATTCAGGCGTCGATCTTTCTATAGAAAGAGGGGACCGGATTGCGCTTGTCGGCGTGAACGGCGCCGGTAAATCAACCCTCCTGAAGATTATGGCGGGGGTGCTTCCTTTTGAGAGCGGAAAGAGACGCCTCGGTTTTAACGTTAACGCGGTTTATTACCCTCAGTACAGGCTGGATGTGCTGAATCCTGACAATACCGTCCTTCAGGAAATTGATTCCGCGGCCCCTATGGCTGCGGAACTCTCTCTCCGGAAAATGCTGGGTATGTTTATGTTCAGGGGAGATGATGTCTTTAAGGAAGTGAAAGTCTTAAGCGGAGGGGAGAAGAGCCGGCTGGTTCTGGCCAAGGTGCTGATAGATCCCCCGAACTTCATACTGATGGACGAACCGACCAACCACCTGGATATTCCTTCAAGGGATATCCTGATAAAAGCCTTAAACGATTACACCGGGACAATCTGTTTTATCAGCCACGATGTGCACTTCATCAGGTCGATTGCCAATAAAATCGTTGAAGTGAATAACGGTAATCTGACGCCTTTTGCAGGCGGTTATGACTATTATGTGGACAAAAAGCGCTTGATGGGAGAGACCGTCGGTGTTGCTTTGAAAGAAAGGACTACCGCTCCTAAAGAAAAGCCTGCTCCCTCAAAAGCCGTTTTGCCGGAGAAGAAAAAAAGGATCAACCCTTCTATGGTCGCGCACAAGAAGAAGGAACTTGCCGCCAGGATAGAAGAAATCAATCTGGAAATGACAGACCTGCATGTCAAGAACGCGGAAATGATAAGGCAGATGGAGAGTCCGGAATTCTACAAAGACCCGGGACATCCGGAGCAGGTGAAGCAGTTGAAATTCGACGAGGAAAGGGCTAAGAAGCTTCAGGAAGAATGGCTTAACCTCTCGCATGAACTGGAAAAACTGGGGCTCTGAAGCGGGCGTTGAGGGCCCCTTAGTATTTCTCGAACTTACTGAATTTTGCGTGGTTCTTTCCGTTTGTCTTCACCTCATACATAAGCTCGTCGGCTTTCTTAATCATTTCTCTCGCGTTGCAGGAACCGGATTCGCAGCTCAAGACCCCGATGCTGAACGAAACAGGCCAGATATCTTTATTGATGGAGGCGTTGAGTTTCTTAAGTAATTTCGAGATGGCTGCTTTAGCCCGCTCACCGTCAGTTTCCGGCAGAAGAAGTATGAATTCATCCCCGCCCATTCTTGCCACCAGATCTGAAGTGCGGATATTCCGTTTCATCTGGTTTGCCACAAACCTGAGAAGTTCGTCGCCGCTGTCGTGGCCGAGCGTGTCATTAATACGCTTGAAATTATCCACGTCAATATAGGCAACTGTGAAAGGCCTTCCATACCTCTCCGTCCTGTAGGCTTCCTTGTCAAGTTCTTCGTAGAACATTTTCCTATTGGGGACACCGGTCATAATGTCATAGCGCGCAAGCATTTTTTCTTCAAGGTAAGCATGTTTTAGCGCCTGGAATACCAGCGTGACGATGACAAATATTATCAGGGCGGATGTTCCATTCCAGATTAGAAGAAGGGGGTTAGCGTGAACTTCTCCGTTCAGCAGTTCTATCAAAGCAAGGGCTAGACCGCTCAGCAAAGCAAAAACCAGAGCAAGTTTTCTGCCAAGCAGCCAGGCAGAGAAGATGATGGGTATAAGATAGAAAAGGTCCATCAGCAGTTCGTTGCCGGTAATGTAATCAATGTAGCAGACTGCCATAAGAGCCAGCAGGCTTACGATAAACGCAAAGCCCTGTGATTCAACTGATAGAGACTTTACCAGCTTTTCCCTTATTGCCCAGGCCAGCTTAGTGTCTGCTCCGGGTTTCTGCAGTTCATCAAAAGGAGCCTCTTTGTTTTTTTCTGCCATAATAAGCCTCCAAGCGCAATACAAGTTTATTACCTTACTCATTTTTTGTCAACCTATATCGGAAAGTCAGGGAAAAAGACTCTGTGGATCCTCTAAAAATGTTGTGTAATCAATAATAATTCCGGCAAGAAAACTTATATTCTTTGTAATTCAACGGGTTATCTGAGTTATATGCCCCGTGCAAATGTTTTTGTAAACGGCGGCTATGAAGGGATACATCCCCGCTGAGAAAGTACGAGACTTTTAGGCTGGTTAACCGCCTCATTCAAGAATATAAAAAGTGGGGAAAATCCTGAAAAAGCTTAAACACCGGGCAGAAAGCAGGGTTTTCCCGTTTATCCCGCACAAATATCTTGAAATTTACTCTAAATTCCTATATCATTTAGATACTATCGCGCCGCCAAGGCGCAGACCCGGTAATTTACCGGGAATTCACACGCTCTTCATAAATGCACGCACAGGTCCCGCGGAGCCAACCGGCGCCCGGGAATGCGGGCCGAATGAGCGGAGGTAAAAACCTTAAGGAGGTTTTTTGTATGCCGGTCATTTCAATTAAGCAGTTGCTCGAAGCTGGTGTTCATTTCGGACATCAGACCAAACGCTGGAACCCCAAGATGGCGAAATTCATTTACGGTAAGAGGAACGGTATTTATATTATCGACCTCCAGAAGACCGTAAAGAAGCTCAAGGAAGCCTGCGACTTTGTTAAGGAAGCGGCCGGAAAGGGCGGTTACATACTTTTCGTCGGCACCAAGAGCCAGGCCCAGGACATAATCACCGAAGAAGCAAAAAGATCAGGGATGTTCTATGTCTCCTTTAGGTGGCTCGGCGGCATGCTGACCAACTTCAAGACCATCAAGAAGAGCATCAAGAGGCTTGAAGACCTTGAGAAGATGAAGGCGAACGACACTTTCTCCAAGTTCACCAAAAAAGAAGTCCTCGGGTTTGAGAAAGAGATGATAAAGCTTTCCAAAGTCCTCGGCGGAATCCGCTCTATGGACAGGCTGCCTGCGGCGGTTTACGTGGTTGACACCAAGAAAGAACACACCGCGATTCTTGAAGCAAAAAGGCTTGAGATACCAGTCATTGGAATAGCCGATACAAATTCAGATCCTGACGAAGTTGATTATGTTATCCCCGGCAACGACGACGCTATCCGCGCGATTAAGCTTGTAACTTATCTCATTTCCGAATCCGTCCTTGAAGGAAAGAGGGGCGTAGCCGAAGAAGCGCTGCTGGCAGAGAAAGCAGCGGCAGACGCGGCCGCTGAAGCAGCAAAGGATCTTCCGGCGGACATTGACGAGGAAATGGAAACTGTAATTGAGAAATTTGCAGAGGATAAGACCGGTCTCAAGAAGAAGCCGGGCAAGGGAGGCGTAGAATAATGGCAAGCACGAAAGAGATACAGGAACTCAGGGAAAAAACCGGCGCGGGCATGATGGCCTGCAAAGAGGCGCTTGATGATTCGAAAGGCGATCTTGAAAAAGCCGTTGAATTTTTAAGAAAGAAAGGGCTCGCGACGGCGCAGAAGAAAGCCGTCAGGGTTGCGGCTTCAGGACTGGTTTTCTCCTATATACATATGGAGGGCACTGTCGGCGCGATGGTGGAAGTAAATTGCGAAACCGATTTTGTCGCCAGGACCGAAGATTTTAAAGAACTCTGCAAGGATATAGCTATGCAGATTTGCGCGATGAACCCGCTTTATGTAAAACGCGAAGATATTGCTCCCGAGGTGCTTGAGAAGGAGCGTTCCATCTTCAAAGAAGAGGCAATCAAGTCAGGCAAGCCGGAAAACATAGCCGAGAAGATTGTTGACGGCAAAGTTGAGAAATTCTATAAAGATGTATGCCTTGTCGAGCAGGCGTTTATAAAGGACGACAAGCAGTGCATAAAAGATCTGGTCACGGCGAAAATTGCCAAGACCGGGGAGAACATCGTAATCAAGAGGTTCTCCAGGTTCAAGGTCGGAGAAAAGTAATCAGAACCGCGGGCCAAAAGCCCGCGGTTTTAGTATCCGAGAGCTACTAACGCCAGGACTCCGGAGGGCAAGATGCGCAAGGCAAAGTATAAAAGAGTGCTCCTGAAAATAAGCGGCGAAGCGCTGTCGGGCGAGGCCCAGCAGGGACTGAACCCTACCATTCTCAAAGAGCTTGCGACAGAGATAAAAAGAACGCAAGAACAAATGCATATTGAGTTGGCAGTCGTCATCGGCGGAGGCAACATCTTTCGCGGCGCCTACGCCAAGAATATGGACAGGGTCTCGGCGGATTATATGGGCATGCTGGCAACCGTAATTAACGCGCTCGCGCTCCAGGACGCGCTCGAAAAACAGGGCGTCTTCACGAGGGTGCTTACCTCTCTGGAAATAGAAAAAGTCGCCGAGCCCTATATCAGGAGAAGGGCGATAAGGCATATGGAGAAGGGGCGGCTGGTTATTTTCGCGGCCGGCACGGGAAATCCGTATTTTACTACCGACACCGCCGCAGCTCTGCGGGCTATTGAAATCGGCGCTGATGTCCTGCTTAAAGCCACCAAGGTAGACGGTATTTTCACTTCCGACCCCAAGAAAAACAAAGCGGCAAAGAAGTTCAACGAAATAAGCTACATGGAAGTTATCAAGAATAAGCTCAAAGTGATGGACGCTACTGCCGTCACTCTCTGCATGGAAAACAATATTCCCATCATCGTGTTCGATTCCGGAGCTTCCGGCAGTTTCTCAAGAGCTATTTCCGGCGAGAAAATCGGAACAATAGTATCCTAAAAAATGTCTTAAGGAGGTAACAGATGCCTTTCAATATCAAAACGACGGAAGACAAAATGAAGAAGGCAGCGGAGCACGTCAGCGTTGAACTCGCGACCATCAGAACGGGAAGGGCTTCAACGGCCATATTTGACAACATAAAAGTGGAATACTTCGGCGCAGATGTGCCTCTCAAACAGGTGGCAAATGTGTCGGTGCAGGCCAGGACCATAGAGATAAAAGCTTTTGATCCTTCGGCGCTCCAAAATATAGAAAAGGCCATAATGAAATCCGACCTGGGTCTGACCCCGGTGAACGACGGCAAGCTTATCCGCATCAATGTGCCATCGTTAACGGAAGAGAGAAGGAAAGAGCTTTCCAAGTACGCGAGAAAACTCGGCGAGGAAGGCAAGGTAGCTCTCAGGAATATACGGCGCGACGCCAATGACGAGTTGGATAAGGCAAAGAAATCCGCAGAGATGTCCGAAGATGACAATAAGAGGAATAAGGATGCAGTGCAGAAGATGCTCGACAGGTTTATCGCTGATGTCGATAAGTTTCTTGTGAATAAAGAAAAGGAAATAATGGAAGTTTAAGGCAGGAAAGAAGATAAAACCGAAAATCCCGGCCCACATAGCGATAATAATGGACGGTAACGGCCGATGGGCCGTAAACCGCGGACTGCCTCGTATTGAAGGGCACAGGCGGGGTGTCAATGTAGTGAAAGATATAGTTACCGAATGCAGGCGCATCGGTGTGAAATACCTGACTCTCTACGCTTTTTCTTCTGAGAACTGGTCCAGGCCGGAAAAGGAAGTTAGTTTTCTGATGCGGTTGCTCAAACTGTTCCTGCTTAAGGAAAAGCGGACCATGATGAAGAATAACATCAGGTTCAATGTTATAGGCCGGTATAAAGAATTACCGGCTTTTGTGCAAAAAGAGCTTACGAAGGCGATGAAGGAAACCTCCGGCAATAAAGGGATGGTGCTCAGTCTCGCTTTGAATTACGGAGGCAGGATAGAGATTGTTGATGCCGTAAGACGTATTGTTTCGGATGTGCTTTCTTCCGGCTCCGGGATGGCTCCGGAGAACGCTGCGCAAGCCGTGAACGAGGATTTGCTCTCCGATTATATGTACACGGGCGGCATGCCTGACCCTGACTTGCTCATCCGCACCAGCGGAGAACTGAGGGTTTCCAATTTTCTCCTCTGGCAGATTGCCTACTCGGAGTTCTATGTAACACAGACTCTCTGGCCGGATTTTACGGCCGCCAGCCTGCACGAGGCGCTTGAAGCCTACAGAAAACGCGACCGGCGTTTCGGGGGGATATGATGGAACGGTTTGTTCGCATAGCGGTATTTCTGGTATTCCTTCCGATTTTTCTATTCTCGGTCATCAAGAGTCCGCTTGTTTATGACCTGATAATAATCGGGGCGCTTGCGGGCGCTTTGATAGAGTATTATCTTATGCTTAAAAAAGCGGGTATACGGACCATGCTCTGGGCTAACCTTCTCTTCCTGGTAATCTGCTTGTACGAATTGCTGAACAGGACTCCGTCTGACACCGCATTTGACCTAATAAAGGTATTCGCGCTGATGATACTTTACGCCGCGCTGGTTCTGGTCCCGCCGATCTTCAACAAGGATATTAAAAGCGGGATGCTCTCAATGGCTTTCACCGTGCTCGGCGGATTTTATATCATCGTCCTCGGCGTTCAACTGCTGCTGCTCATTAACCACGGGCCCAGAAACACCCTGTTTCTTTTCGGTGTTGTCTGGGGTTATGATGCAGCCGCGTATTTTGTAGGAACGGCGTTCGGCAAACATAAACTGCTTCGTCAGGTCAGCCCCAAGAAATCTATGGAAGGACTCTTTGGCGGGCTGGCGGCGGTTGCGCTCACGGTATTGGTCCTTAAACTCGTATCAGGCGTCAGCATCATTGAGATAGACACCTTTAAAGCAGTGCTCTTTGCGGTGATACTCGGCCTAAGCGCCCAGGCGGGAGATCTTACAGAGTCTCTAATTAAGAGATTCGCAGGAGTAAAGGATTCTTCAAATATAATACCCGGGCACGGGGGCCTGCTGGACAAGCTTGATTCTTTCCTGCTGGCGGCTCCGGTCTTCATACTGCTCCTGCACTATTTCAAATGATAAGAAAGAAGATAGCAATACTCGGCTCAACGGGTTCCATAGGCGTAAATGCGCTCAGGGTAGCCGCGGCTTTCCCGGCGCGCTTTGACGTTGTCGCGCTTTCTGCCTGGGGTAATGCCGAATTGCTCAAGGAACAGGCCGAGAGATTTAAGCCTTCACTGCTGTGTATCAAGGACGATGAAAAAGCAGGAGCGCTCGGAAGGGCTTTCGGAAAAAAATACAGGCCAAAAGTTTATGCCGGCACGCAGGGGCTGATTAGGCTAATTCGCGAGACACAGGCGGAGCTGGTGCTTGTTGCAGTTGTAGGTTCGGCGGGGCTGGTGCCTGTTCTGGAATCCATTAAGCGCGGCAAGAATGTTGCTTTGGCAAATAAAGAAGCCATCGTAACGGCGGGCGAGTATTTGATGAAACTTGCGCGTTCAAAAAGTGTCAAGATACTCCCGGTAGACAGCGAGCATTCAGCGATTTTTCAATGCTTAAACGGCGAGTCGGCGGCAAGCGTAAGAAGACTGATACTCACCGCTTCCGGCGGGCCTTTCAGGGATCTTTCAAAGAAAGAACTTGCGAAAGTTTCGGTTGAAGACGCGCTTGCGCATCCTACCTGGGATATGGGAAGTAAAGTGACGGTGGATTCCGCGACGCTGATGAACAAGGGTTTCGAGGTTATTGAGGCTCATCATCTTTTCAATATGCCTGCCGAAAAGATAGATGTCCTGGTTCACCCGCAGTCTATAGTGCATTCACTGGTTGAGTTTTCGGACGGTTCGGTTATGGCGCAACTCGGAATAGCTGATATGAGGCTGCCGATACAATATGCTTTGAGCTGGCCGGAGAGGATGAACAGCAACCTTCCGAGGTTGAATCTGGCGTCCTGCGGGGCGCTTACTTTCTCGAAGCCGGATGTGTCCAGGTTTGAGTGTCTTGGGTTTGCTTACTTCGCGCTAAAATGCGGAGGGACAATGCCGGCGGTTCTGGCCGCTTCGGCTGAGACAGCGGTGAACGCTTTTCTTTCAAAGGCAGCCGGTTTCATGGACATACCGAGAATAATTAAAAGAGTAATGGCTTCTCACAAGACGATAAAGAACCCGAAACTCACCGAGATACTCGCGGCGGAGTCCTGGGCAAGGTCGGAAGCTGAAAAGGAGACGGCAAATGTCAGGTAATTTAATGCAGAGTTTAGGACTTCTGGTATCCGGCGCATTGCCTTACATCGCCGCCTTATTTGCTTTCGGCGTTGTTGTTTTTGTCCACGAGGCGGGGCATTTCTTGGCGGCTAAACTTATGGGTGTGAGAGTCCTGAAATTCTCTCTCGGCTGGGGCGGAAAGCTGATCGGCTTCAAAAGAGGGCACACGGAGTATATGCTCTCTTGGTTTCCTCTTGGCGGCTATGTGAAGATGGCGGGCGACGAGCCTTCCGAAGAAATAAATAACACTTTGAGGCGCAAAGATACCTTTGAGAAATACGAGTTTCTCGGTCAGCCGTGGTGGTCAAAGATTTTTATAACTTTCGCCGGGTCCTTTGTCAATCTGGTTCTCGGAGTCATCATATTCTTTCTTGTATTTCTCTCTGGGATTCAATACGGCACCGGCCCTTCTGTTGTGGGTTCCGTAGAGAAGGGGTCGATTGCCGAGCAAAGCGGTTTTAAGAAGGGAGATACCATAGTTGCTATTGACGGCAAACCGGCCGAGCTTACGCATAAACTTTACGATGAGATAGGAGATAAAAAGGCTTTTACCGCGGAGATAGAACGCGCCGGCCAAAAGAAAGATCTCAAAGTGGACCTTTCCGGCAACAAGCCCTTCGGACTCATAATGTTCATGCCCGCGCTTGTGGAAGTCAGCGTCGGCACTCCTGCCTACAAAGCCGGCCTGAAAAACGGCGACTTGGTTCTTAAGGCGAATAAAAAAGAGATAACACAGTTTGCGGATATCTATGATGTGGTGGGGTCTTGTGAAGGCAGAGATATAGTTTTTCTGGTAAGCCGAGCCGGGAAACAGCAGTACAGAACAGTTACCCCGGTAAAAGACAACATAATATCAAAAAGGTTTATGGTGGGAATTTCTGCCAAACCTGTGATGTTTTACAAAAAGTCCTACGGATTGAAAGACTCATTCCTTATGGCAGTAGAAAAACCGGTCTCGTTGACGCTGCTTCAGGTAAAGGCGCTCTGGCTTATGGCTAAAGGCAAGCAGTCGGTAAAAGATTCCGTCGGCGGGCCAATTATGATGTTCCAGATGGCGGGAGATGCCGCTGAGAAAGGGATTACCCAGCTCTTGTTTCTGACGGCGCTGCTTAGCACCATAGTCGGGGCGTTGAACCTTATACTGCCGATTCCGGTGCTTGACGGCGGTGTAATACTCATTTATCTTTTTGAAGGGATAATCCGAAGGCCAGTGCCGCTAAAGACCCAGATGGCGCTTATGTATGCCGGTTGGGCCGTGGTTCTAGTGATGATAATCGGAGTATTTTCGCTGGATATCTTCAATATGATACTAAGGACCATAAATAGATGAGGCGCATTACCCGGCCGGTCAAGGTAGGAAAAATAACCATAGGCGGTAAAGCCCCGGTTTCCGTGCAGTCTATGACCAAAACGGACACAAGGGATGTTGCCGCGACCGTCGCTCAAATAAAGGAGCTTCAGTCGGCAGGCTGTGAAATAATAAGATGCGCTGTTCTGGACGAAGAAGCCGCGCGCGCGCTAAAAGATATAAAGGCGGGAATAAAGATACCGCTGGTTGCCGATATTCATTTCAGCAGCAAGCTGGCCGTCCTGGCGATAGAGGCCGGCGCGGACAAGATCCGCATAAATCCAGGCAATATCGGAAGCGACCTGAAAGTAAAGGAGATAATTTCAGCCGCGAAGTCAGCGCGTGTTCCCATAAGGATAGGCGTTAACGCCGGTTCTCTGGAAAAGTATTCGGGAAGACAGAGGCATGAAGGCGCTGCGGCAACAGCGAAGAAGATGGTGAAGAAAGCGCTTTCTTTCATAAGATTCTTCGAAAAGAATAAGTTTGAAGATATTGTGCTCTCGCTAAAGGCTTCCGACACGCTTACCACCATTGAGGCCTACACGCGCATGGCAAAAGAGTGTGACTATCCTTTCCATGTGGGTGTGACCGAAGCCGGAACAATTTCCGGCGGGACCATTAAATCTTCGGTAGGCATTGGCGTGCTGCTGCATTCAGGCATAGGAGATACAATACGCGTTTCTTTGGCGGGTGATCCAGTCGAGGAAATCAGGGTCGGCTACGCCATCTTGAAAACGCTTAAGCTCCGCGAAAAAGGTGTTGATCTTATTGTTTGCCCAACCTGCGGAAGATGCGGAGTGACTCTTTTCCCGATAGCTGAGGAAGTAGAACGTCTCGTCTCTGGAATTGCGCGCCCACTCAAGATCGCCGTGATGGGTTGTGTGGTAAACGGACCAGGGGAAGCAGGCGGAGCGGATTTCGGTATCGCCTGCGGAAAAGGCTCCGGGCTGTTGTTTAAGAACGGAAAAATTCTCAGGAAGGTCCCGGAAGCAGGACTGGTTAGGGAATTGATGAAGGAAATAAATAAGTTATCAAAAAGTTAAAAGACTAAATTATTAATTCTAAATACTAAAAAATGAATAAAAAGCAAAATACTAAGGGAAAATAAATTCAGAGCGTGTATTTTGATTTATGCTGTTTGCTTTTTGTTTAGAATTTCGTGCTTAGAATTCGCAGTTTGGTCTGCAATTTGGGCTTTTGTTTTGATAATCAAAGTATTTCGGGAGAGGCTATGTTTGAAGTCAAGGTGCTTGGAGGGTTCGCGTCCGCTCATTATTTAAGGAAGTATAAGGGCAAGTGCGAAAATATGCACGGCCATAATTATAAAATTGAAGCGGTGGTTGCCACGGGTAAGCTGAACGAGATAGGGCTCGCCGTAGATTTTGGAGACGTAAAAGCAGCGCTGTACGAGATAACGGAGACTCTGGACCATAAGGTGCTTGATGAACTTGCTCCCTTTAAGAAAGTAAACCCCTCGGCAGAAAATATTTCCAAGCATATCTATGCCGAGCTTAAGAAGAAAGTTAAACTCAAAGGCGTGAAGGTGGCGCGTGTTTCCGTCTGGGAGACCGAGAGGTCTTGTGCGACCTATTTTGAATAAAGGCTGGGTAAGCGAGATCTTTGTTTCCCTGCAGGGCGAGGGGCCTTATACGGGTGTAAGGCAGGTATTTGTGAGGCTCTCCGGCTGTTCCTTTGGCTGCGGCTATTGCGATACGAAGCGGGCAAGAAAACGCGCAAGAACGGCTGATTTTCCAGGCAAACGCGTTCTGAACCCGGTTTTGGTTAAGGATGTTATAGCGGCCGTAAAGTCATTCGGTAAAATTCATTCGGTGAGTGTTACCGGCGGCGAGCCGCTCGAACAGCCGGAATTTACATCAGAACTTATGAAAGGCTTGAAAAAAGCCGGCTATACGAACTATCTTGAAACAAACGGAGCTCTTCCTGGAGTGCTTAAGAAACTGCTGAAGTATGCCGATATAATTTCGGCAGATATTAAGCTTTCATCGGCAACCGGAAGAAAACCGGCGCTTAAAGCGCACAGAGAGTTCTTCAAGCTCTCGGGAAAGAAAACTTTTGCGAAGATAGTGGTTACGGGAAGAACTTCCGGGCGTGAACTTGAAGCGGCTCTCAGGATGCTAAGAGGGATTGTTCCGGGTATAACGGCATGTATTCAGCCCGATCCGGCGCTCGGAATTAACGGTGTTCTTAGAAAATTCGGGACAGTTCTTGAAAAAGGAATTCTAAAGGACCTGAGAGTTACGCCCCAGGTCCATAAAATTGCGGGGTTGAGATGACAACAAAGAACGGCTACGCTGATCTGCACATACATACAAATGCTTCGGATTCAACCTTCGGGCCGGAAGATGTAATCTTTAATGCCAAGAATGTCGGGCTTTCAGCGGTCGGAATAACAGATCACGATACGGTAGATTCCCTTGACCGGGCGCTTCTGCTGGGAAAGGAAGCCGGCGTAGAAGTTATCCCGGGGATCGAGCTTTCGGCGGAAGAAGGGACTGCTGAAATACATATCCTGGGGTATTTTATTAATCACAAAGACGCCGCTTTTGCCGCGACGCTCAAGATGCTGCGCGAATCCAGGCTGGAAAGGGCAAAACTAATAATACAAAAGCTCAAAACCCAGAATGTTAACCTTGAGCTGGAAGATGTCTTGAAACTCACGCAATCTTTCACCTCGGTTGGCAGGCTCCATATCGCGCGCGCGCTTAAAGACGCGAAGCATGTGTCTACCATCGGAGACGCTTTCAGACGCTACATAGGTCAGAACGGACCGGCCTATGTGGGGAAACATAAGATGAGTCCTCTGGAAGTTATCAGGTTGATTAAAGCCGCCGGCGGTGCCTCGGTAATTGCCCACCCGGCCGTGCTAAACAACGATGAACTTGTTAAAAAACTTATCACAATGGGTTTGGACGGCATAGAGGTTTATCATACAGAGCATAACACCGCAGCAGTGGAGCGCTACAAGAACATGGCTAAGGCAAACGGACTGGCAATGACCGGCGGTTCAGATTGCCACGGAATGAGCAAGAACAAGATGCTGCTCGGCACCATACTTATTCCTTATGAATATGTGGAGCAACTCAGACTTCGCGCCGGAGCGAAATAGTGCTTTTCATCCTTGATCTTGACGGCTGTGTATACAGGGAATCCCAGGTGGTGAAAGGAGCCGTGAAAACGCTGGCCTGCCTTCAGGAGAAAGGACACACCGTAACTTATGCTACCAATAATGCCCTGCTCTCGCGGAAGCAGTACTTTAAAAGGCTTCGCGGAATGGGATTCAATGTAAAACCGGAAGAAATTATGTGCGCCGCGTATGCCGCAGGCGAGTTCCTCAGAAAGAAGAAAGCGAAAAAGGTGTTTGTAATAGGAGCGAAGGGTCTGAGGGATGAAATCAGAAAAGCCGGAACGCGCATAGTCGGGGAAAAACACTCCGTGAAAGGTGTCGATTTTGTCGCTGTTGGGCTTGACAGGCAGTTTAGCTTTGAAAAACTTCTCGCAGCCCAGCAATTCATTCTGGGCGGAGCTAAACTGCTGGCTACAAATAAAGACGCTACCTATCCGGGAGCCAATAATACGGTATTCCCCGGATGCGGAAGTATAGTAGCATCGGTAGAAGCGGCATCCGGTAAAAAGGCTTTCGTGGTTGGAAAACCCGGTCCTTTTATGCTTGAAAAACTGCTCGCGCAAACAGGTTACGCTCTCAAGGATACACTTGTGGTCGGCGACAGGTATGAGACCGACATACTCTTTGGCAAGAACGCCGGAGCCAAGACTGCGCTTGTTCTGACCGGAATTACCTCCAAAAAGGACCTGAAGCGCGTGCCAAAAAAACTAAGGCCTGATTATGTGCTGCAAAGCGTGGCAGAACTCGCGAGGTTCGCGTGACAGACGAGAAGCTTGTCGAGAAGCTGATTTCCGCCAACAGAAAGGCCACTTTTGATTACGCTATACTTGAGAGATACGAGGCCGGACTGGCTCTTACAGGAACCGAGGTAAAGTCTGCTAGAGACGGCAAGGTTAACATAAAGGACGGATTCGCGCGGATTGACAACGGCGAACTCTACCTATATAATGTTCATATAAGTCCGTATTCTTTCGGAAGCTACAATAATGTTGACCCGGAGAGGAAAAGAAAACTTCTGCTCCACAGGCGCGAAATTAACCGCTTAATGGGAAGGTTGACGGAAGGAAATCTTACGCTGCTTCCGCTCAGGATTTATCTGAAAGGCAACGTTGTAAAAGCGGAGATAGGGCTGGGGCGCAGCAAGAAAGCTTACGACAAGCGTGAAACTATTAAGAAAAGAGAAGTTAACAGGGAAATACGCAGGGCTTTGACAGACAAGCATTAAAGGGAGGATATATGAAGACATTTATTTTCGCAGCTATTCTTTCTTTGTTTGGGGGGGTGCTTTCCGCTGAGCCGGTAAAAATGACGGCGCCGGTCTCAGGAACTGCTCCGGTTGCAGTTTCAAACGGAGCCAAGTCGGTAAAGGCAGTAGAGAAGAAAATGATAAAAGACAAGAATTGTGTCACCGAGGAAAGGTATTGCTGCGAGAAGCACGAAAAGTTTGAATCCCTTGGTCCGGGCAAGTGTCCGGTTTGCAAGAGTCCGCTGTCAAAGCAGATAAAGAGTTTTACCTATAAATGTCAGGCTTGCGGGATGACAAGCGATAAGCCTGGAACCTGCCAAACGGATAAAGGCGCAAAGTTGAAGAAGTTCAGGGTGATTTATACCTGCGTGCCGGATAATATTACCTCCGGCCTTCCGGGGAACTGCCCGAAGTGCGGAGAACCGCTGAAAAAAATTGTTGGTGTTCCTGTGAAATAGTGTTCCTGAATTAGATTGGGCCTCCACCGGAGGCCCTTTTTATTTTGGGATTCTGTGGGTTTATTTACATAAGGAAAGACTCAAGAGCAAAAAACGGCAGATTGAATATGCTCTAATGCCCGGTCTTACTTTATTAACCTTATAAACTTTAAAAACCTTTTATTTTTCTTACCACTACCCTTGCAGGAGCGCCTTCAAGACCCACGGTTTTCAGCGGCAGACAGAAAAGATAATATTTGCCGGGCTTGACCTTACTAAGATCCAACCCTTCAATAAGCCAGATTCCGGCTCCAAGAAGGATTCTGTGCACCTCGGTACCGTCTTTCTTGAACCCGCCTACCGAAAGATAATCTATTCCAAGAGTCCTAACGCCTCGCGACACAATATATTTCGCGGCTGAATGAGAGATATAGATGAAGCTCTTCCTGAACTTGCCTTGTTTTATGAATCCGGAATTTCCGGTCTTAAGAAGCAGGCGTTCGCCCTTGCGGATATTAAAGCGTTTTAGTTCTTCTGCGTTAACGCATTCTTTGTTTCTTATTTCCAGCACTCGGGCAGGCCCTACAACGGCTTCAATTGGCATTCTATCCAGGCTCTTTCCGGCTGCGAAGAAATGAAGGGGAGCGTCCATATGTGTGCCGGTATGTGACCCGAGAGAGATAGAGCTTAAGTTGTTCTTAGCGCCTTTTTTCATTACTTTTATCTTATTAAAGCGGACTAAAGCGTCGCCCGGCCACCTAAGCATGCCCGGCTTTATAGGTAATGTTATATCAATGTATTCTGTTTTCATATCAATCCCATGAAACGACAGACCCTTTTAGGAGGGAATTAGCAATAAGTAATCAGCAATTAGTAACCGTATTTATATGCCGGAGGAGAGAATCGAACTCTCATGACCGTGAAGTCGGAGGATTTTGAGTCCTCTGCGTCTACCAATTCCACCACTCCGGCATTTGTGAGTGATAATAATAACATTAGCAAAATGAATTATCAAGATTATTCAAAAAACATGAATTTGTTGACTTTTTGGGCTCTGTGTGGCATAATTACTGGACAAAAAGAAATCCTCTGGAGGCACACTTTATGAGGTTAATAGTAACAATCCTCGGTGTTATGTTCCTATCTGTAGGTGTCTTCGGGCAAGCTTTTGATGAAGACGAACCTGCTCCCGAAAAAAAACCAGCTCCCAAAGCAGTTATTCAAGAAAGAAAAGTTGAAGTGAATGTTCCTGCTGAAACTCAGAAACCTGTCGTCGCGCCAAAACAAACCGAACCGGCAAAAGCCGTTGAACCGGCAAAGACTCAAGAAACAGTAAAGCCCGCGGAGCCTGTAAAGGCGCCTGAGGCAGTAAAAACGGCGGAACCTGTAAAAGCACCGGAGGCTGTAAAAGCGGTGGAACAGGCCCAGCCGGTAGTTCCGGCTAAATCTGCTCCTGCTGCAAACCCTGCGGAAGTAAAAAAAGTTACGGCTCCGGTTGAGGCAGATGCAATTATTCTTTTGGACACTGTCTGCGCGATTACCGGCGCAAGCATTAAAGTGACAGACAAGACTCCTTCCTCGGAATATCACGGTGTAAGGTATTACTTTGTCGATGAAGCGCGTAAGAAAGAATTTGAAAAGGATCAATGGAAGCACACAAAAGATATTGTCACTTGCCAGGTTTGCGGCAAGCAGAATAAAGTGAAAGGGCGCGGAAGGAACACCTTCCCTGACGCTCGGTATGAAGGCAGGATGTATTTTTTCTGCAGCAATGCGCACAAGAGCCTGTTTGAGGCAGGCCCGATGCAGTATATTGACGCAGATAAGATGTTTCTGAAAACCGTGCTTAAGAAGCCGGTTGAAAAAGCAAAACCGGCGGATACGGCAAAAGGGAAATAGCGGTTGTAAGAATAAGAGCTTTCAGGCCGCGTCCGCTTTTTGCGGGCGCGGCTTTTTAAAAAAGGAAAAGATGCCAAAGAGAACAGACATAAAGAAGATACTGCTCATAGGTTCCGGGCCTATAGTTATCGGGCAGGGCTGCGAGTTTGATTATTCCGGCACGCAGGCATGCAAGGCCCTAAAAGAAGAAGGCTATACGGTAATACTCGTTAACAGCAATCCCGCCACAATTATGACCGACCCTGAATTTGCCGACAGGACTTATATAGAACCTGTTACGGCAGAAATGGTCGCAAAAATAATAGAAGCCGAAAGGCCGGACGCGCTTCTGCCAACCATAGGCGGCCAGACAGGACTAAATGTCGCGGTTGAACTTGCCGAGAGCGGCGTGCTGGCTAAATTTGGAGTTGAGCTAATAGGCGCGAAACTGCCTGCAATAAAAAAAGCTGAAGACAGGATACTCTTCAAAGAAGCAATGCAGAAAATAGGGCTCTCGGTTCCAGCAAGTCACCCTGCCTACAATATCGAAGAAGCCGTGAATATCTCAAAAGAGCTCGGTTTTCCGCTCATAATCAGGCCTTCTTTTACTCTTGGCGGAACCGGCGGCAGCATTGCCTATAACCTTGACGAGCTCAGGGATAAAGCGAAGATAGGTATTGAAGCCAGTATGATTGGGCAGGTCTTGCTCGAACAGTCAGTTATAGGCTGGAAAGAATACGAACTTGAGGTCATGCGTGATCTTAAGGATAATGTTGTTATAATATGTTCTATTGAAAACTTTGACCCAATGGGAGTTCACACCGGCGACAGCATTACGGTTGCCCCGGCTCAGACGCTAACCGATAAAGAATATCAAAAGCTCCGCGACGCATCTATCGCGATTATGAGAGAAATAGGCGTGGACACCGGCGGTTCAAATGTGCAGTTCGCGGTTAACCCTGATAACGGAAGCATTGTTGTAGTTGAAATGAACCCCAGAGTTTCAAGAAGCTCGGCGCTCGCCTCAAAAGCGACCGGATTTCCTATAGCAAAAATAGCGGCGAAACTCGCCGTTGGCTATACGCTTGACGAAATTCCGAACGACATCACCCGATACACAAAAGCTGCCTTTGAGCCGACCATTGACTACGTAGTCACCAAAATCCCGCGCTGGGCTTTCGAAAAATTCCCGGGAGCAGATGAAGTCCTCGGGACTCAGATGAAATCAGTCGGAGAGGTAATGGCCATCGGCAGGACCTTTAAGGAATCTTTCCAGAAGGCGATAAGATCTCTTGAGATAGACAAGTTTGGCCTCTTTAACCGCAATAAAAAATATTCACAGGAAGAGCTGAAGGAGAAGTTGCGCATTCCCAACTGGGAACGCCTCTATTATCTGCGCGACGCTTTTTTAGCCGGTTTCTCCATGGATAAAATATTTGAACTAACCGGAATAGACAGGTGGTTCCTCTCTGAACTTAAGGACCTGATTGACGAAGAAGACATTATTGCCGCAGCCAAAGGTAAGAAGAAGGACCTGCCGGCTATAATCAAGCGCGCCAAGCAGAAAGGTTTCTCGGACAGGGCAATAGCAGTGCTTCTTGGAAAGAAGGAAGCGGAAATCAGGATGTTCCGCCTGCAGAACGGAATTGTTCCGGTGTATAAAATGGTAGATACCTGCGCCGCGGAATTTGAGGCCTATACCCCGTATCTTTATTCCACGTACGAGACCGAGGACGAGGCCCTTCCGACAAAACGCAAGAAGATTGCGATCCTGGGCGGCGGACCGAACAGAATAGGTCAGGGCATTGAGTTTGACTACTGCTGTGTACACGCGGCATTCGCGCTTAAAGCAGACGGTTACGAAGTTATAATGGTCAATTGCAATCCAGAGACTGTCAGCACGGATTACGATACCTCGGACAGACTCTATTTTGAACCGCTCACCTTTGAAGATGTGATGCATATAATGAAACGAGAGAATCCTTTTGGCGTAATCGTGCAGTTCGGCGGGCAGACCCCGCTGAAACTTGCCGTTCCGCTCTGGAAAGAGGGAGTCAAAATAATCGGAACGACGCCTGAGAGCATAAATGTTGCCGAAGACAGGAAACTTTTCGGCGCTCTGCTGGACAAGTTAAAGATCCCTCAGCCGGCTAACGGGACTGCGAGATCTCTGAAAGAATCCTATAAGGTCGCGGAAAAGATAGGTTACCCTGTGCTGGTGAGGCCCTCGTATGTTCTCGGCGGCAGAGCAATGGAAATAGTCTATGACGAATCACAAATGGAACATTTTGCTACGAACGCGCTGCTGGTATCCGGCGAGCATCCGGTTTTAATAGATAAGTTTTTAGATGATGCCGAGGAAGTTGATGTTGACGCGGTATCAGACGGCAAGCAGACCATTATCTGCGGAATTATGGAACATATAGAGGAAGCCGGGATTCACTCGGGAGATTCCGCCTGTGTAATCCCTACGTTCTCGCTCGGCAAGAACCAGATAGAGACCATAAGGCAGTATACCTATTTGCTTGCGAAGCATTTGAAAGTAAAAGGCCTGATGAACATCCAGTACGCCATCAAGGGAGAGACTGTTTATGTTCTTGAGGTGAATCCCAGGGCTTCAAGGACCGTGCCTTTTGTAAGCAAGGCGACGGGAATTCCCTGGGCAAAGGTCGCGGCGCGCGTCATGGCAGGGAAGACTTTAAAAGAGCTTGGCATAACAAAAGAGCCGGTGCTTGAGCATATTGCCGTGAAAGAATCAGTTTTTCCGTTCGTAAAATTCCCCGGGGTTGATTCCGTGCTCGGTCCTGAAATGAAATCAACAGGCGAAGTAATGGGCATTGATATGGATTTCGGAAGCGCGTTCGCGAAATCGCAGATAGCAGCGGGAGGGGCTCTTCCCGTGAAGGGGACGGTCTTCCTTTCCGTCATAAACAGGTATAAACGCGATATTATTTTTGTCGCCAAGCAGCTCGCGGATATGGGTTTTAAACTGGTAGCGACTGCCGGAACTGCGGAGACTCTCAAGAAGAACGGGCTTGAGGTAAGATCGGTGAATAAAGTATTTGAAGGGCGCCCCAACATAGTAGACCTAGTCAAGAATAAAGAGATAGCGCTCATCATAAATACGCCTTCAGGCAAGGGTCCCAAGAATGACGGTTACCAGATCAGGAGGGCGGCCATAGTTCACGGTGTGCCCTGTATTACAACCATATCGGGGGCGCAGGCCGCCGTAAACGGGATAGAAGCGATTTTAAAGCGCGGCTTGACCGTTCGCGCCCTTCAAGACTATATTAAAAAATAATATTTTGATTACGCAGATTAGAAAGTGAGATTACGCGGATTCAAGCGCTCTAATCTGCGGAATCGCTTAAATTAATTCGTCTAATCAATTTATCAAAGGATGGGAATGGACAGTTCCAAGACCATCGTAGGACATCTGGAAGAGCTCCGCAGGAGGCTTCTGGTTGTAATAGGATGTTTCCTGCTCTTCTTCGCTATTCCTCTTGTCTTTCCGAATTTCTTTGATTCCTACGCGGCTCGCCTCCTTAAGTTTCTCTTTCAACATTTCATGCCAAAAGCCGGAGAGTTTGGACTTCTGGAAAATCCGAAACTCATTTTCACCCAGCCGCTCGAACCGGTTTTTGCGGGAATGAAAGTTGCGGCATTCCTTGGACTCGCAGCTGTTTCTCCGGTGCTTGCCTGGCAGGCCTACGCCTTTATCTCGCCGGCCTTCTCAAAGAAGGACAGAATCCTGCTGGCCTATGTTGCCTTTGGTTCTCTTTTCTTCTTCGCGGCGGGAGCTGTTGTTGCGTATCTCCTGCTTATACCGGTTACAATTGATATTTTTATCAAATTTGGAACCGCGGCCGGAGCTGTCCCGATGATAGCAATGGGCAGTTTTACTAACTTCCTGTTCTGGATGATAGTTATCTTTTCGCTGCCGTTTGAACTGCCGCTGGTGATAGGTATGCTTGCGCGCGCCGGTGTAGTGTCTGCGAAACTACTCAGAACTTCCAGGAAAACGGCCATTTTGATAATTGTAATCTTCTCGGCGCTGATAACTCCGGATCCGACTCCGTTTTCGATGCTGGTCTTATCGGCCTGCTTGATATTGCTTTATGAATTGGGGATAATAGTAGCGGTCTTTACCGGAAAGGGTGTTGCGGTAAGCGCGGCAAGGCGTAAAAAAAAAGCGTAGGCCGGAGGTTTAATGGCAATTGAGATATCCTTTTTAGGAGCAGCCCGGACTGTTACAGGTTCAAAGTATTTGATCTCTGACGGCAAACACAAAATCATGGTAGACTGCGGAATGTTTCAGGGTACGAAGGACCTTACGGAAATGAATTATCAAGATTTCGCGTTTGAGCCCTCGGAAATCAGCTATCTTATACTCACGCACGCGCATATTGATCATTCGGGACTGGTGCCGCGGCTGGTCAAGAAAGGGTTTAGAGGGAAGATTTATTGCACCAAACCGACCATGGAGCTTTGTAAGATAATGTTTGTTGACGCGGCCCACGTTGAAAGCATAGAACTTGAATGGAGGAACCGGAAGAGGGTTCGGGCCGGCAAAGAACCTTTGGATCCGGTATATACTATTTCAGACGCGGAAGAGTGTATGAAGTATTTTGAGACGAGAGAATATAACAAATCCTTTCCCGTCAACGGCTACAAAGTGAGATTTGTTGACGCCGGGCATATTCTCGGCTCGGCCATAGTGGAGATTAGTTACACCGAGAAGAACAAGACGAAAAGAATAGTTTTTTCCGGTGATGTGGGCAATGAGCGGCAGGAGATTCTCAGCGACCCGACAAAACTAAAGGATACTGACTATCTTATAGTAGAGTCAACGTACGGCGACAGGCTTCACAAGTCGAGACAGGAGACCGTAAAAGAGTTCGCCGGTATTATAAAGAAAACGAAGAACACCGGCGGCAATATAATAATACCCGCTTTTGCGATTGAGCGGACGCAAGAAATTATTTACGAGCTGCGCCTGCTTTACGACAAAAAGAAGCTTGACGGGTTTACGGTCTACGTCGACTCGCCGCTCGCCATTGCCGCCACAGAGATATTCAGGGCTAATACCGGCTTTTTTGACAGGACGACAAAAAATCGTATGAAAAAAGGTATGGAGCCGTTCGATTTTCCGAGTCTCATTTTTGCGAAGCGGGCGGATGATTCAAAGGCCTTGAACGAAGTTAAAAGCGGCGCCATAATAATATCGGCAAGCGGAATGTGCGAGGCGGGAAGGATAAAACATCACCTCAAGCATAACCTCTGGCGAAAAGAGTGCAATATTGTCTTTACCGGTTTCCAGGCAAGAGGCACTCTCGGCGACGCTATAATAAAGGGAAACAAAACCGTGAAAATCTTCGGTGAAGAGATAGCGGTTAACGCGAATATTTATACTCTCGGCGGTTTCTCTGGGCACGCTGACCGGAAGGGCCTCCTGAAGTGGGTTTCAAATTTCAAAAGCAAAAAGCCAAAAGTATTTGTTGTTCACGGTGAAGAGAACTCAGCGCTCAAATTCGGAAGTTTCCTGAGAAAGAAGTTAAAGCTAAGGGTAAAGGTGCCAAAACTCGGTGAAAAAGCAAAAATATAATATACAGGTCTTCGCTGCCGGAGTGCTTTCGCTAAAAGAGACTCCGGGGGGCTATTTCAAGATGAAACTTGCGGCTTCTGGTATCGCGAAAGCCGCAAGACCCGGCCAATTCATCAGCCTTCAGGTGAATGCTTCCGGGATGCCTCTAATGCGCAGGCCAATGGGAATCTTCTCTGCGAATAAGGGCGCTGTTGAGATTCTTTTTAAGGCGGCAGGCAAAGGAACGGAAATGCTCTCGAGGAAGAAGCAAGGAGAGTCAGTCAGCGTGCTCGGGCCTCTCGGCAACGGGTTTTCCGTAAGGGAAGAATTAAGGCATGCCATTCTCGTAGCCGGTGGGTACGGTGTTTCGCCTATCGCTTTTCTTTACGAAGAACTCAGAAAAAGAAAAATTACGACGACAGTTATTATAGGGGCAAAAAACAAGAAGCTGATTTTTAAGGAGGGTTTTTCTAATCCGATAATAACCACAGAAGACGGAAGCGAAGGGTTTAAAGGTTTGGTTACAGAACGCTTGAATGCGGCCTGTGCCGGGTTCGCTTGCGGTTCCTCGGCGGTTTTTGCCTGTGGTCCTGTGCCGATGTTGAAGGCGGCTGCGGAGGTCTCGGAAAAGCACGGGATAGAGTGCCAGGTCTCGATGGAATCTCTGATGGCTTGCGGGGTTGGCGTCTGCCTCTCTTGTGTCTGCGCAGTGAAGGAAGGTATGGATACGGGCTATAAGCGGATTTGCGCCGACGGTCCGGTCTTTGATTCAAGGGAGATAGTTTGGCGGACTTAAAAGTAAAAATAGCCGGCATTAAAATGAAGAATCCGGTAATGTTAGCTTCGGGAACCTGCGGGTTTGGCGAGGAGTTTTCGCGCATATTCGACTTAAACCTGCTCGGCGGCATAATTGTTAAGGGCACTACGCTAAAACCGCGCGCCGGGAATAAACCGCCAAGAGCGGCCGAAACCCCCTACGGTATGCTTAACTCAATAGGTTTGCAGAATCCCGGCGTTTTTGCCGTGATAAACGAGAAACTTCCGTTTCTTCGGCAATTTGACCTCCCTGTTTTTGTCAATATCGCCGGGAACTCAAAAGAAGAATACGCGGAACTGGCGCGGCTGCTTGGAAACGCGAAAGGAGTCTCCGCGCTCGAAGTGAATATTTCCTGCCCGAATGTCAAGCATAAGAACTCCGGGTTGTTCTGCCAGGACCTTGGTGATGTTTACGCGATAACCAGAGCAGTAAAGAGGCAAAGCAGGGTGCCGGTCTTCGTTAAGCTCTCAGCTGAGGTGAGCGACTTCAAGGAGACTGTGAAGACTGCCGTTAGAGCCGGCGCGGACGGCCTATCCCTTATTAACACCCTGAGAGGAATGGCCATTGACATTAAGACCGGAAAGCCAAAACTTGCGAACATTATCGGCGGCCTTTCGGGGCCGGCTATAAAACCGGTGGGGATTCGGGCTGTATATGAAGCGTTCTCGCAGGTAAAAGTTCCGATTATCGGTATGGGCGGCATAGCTTCGGCAGAAGACGCTCTTGAATACCTTATTGCTGGCGCATCCGCGGTCGCAGTAGGCACCGCCTCGTTTTACGACCCCCTCACACCCATAAGTATTACTAAGGGACTGAAAAAATACTTTGAAGACAAGCCTTCAGACTCTGTTTCCAAGATAAGAGGCAGAATTTCCTTCTAATACAGTTTACTCCGGAGGACCATTGAAAAAACTCTCGATTGCGTTATTATTTGTTTCATCCTTGCTGGCTGCCGCTAACGAAACCATAATTAAAGAAAAACCTTCCATTTACGCTACCATGCAGTGCGCCGGCATACAGTGGAATATTGAAGGGGACAGCAATAATAACGCTCTCTGCAAAGTTGAATTCAGGGAGAAAGGCGCGGTTGAGTGGAAAAAGGCGATTGACCTTTTTCGCGCGGGCGCAGTCACACCCGACAAGAGCTCTCTTGAAACGGCTGTCGGCTGGAAGAATCATATGAGCATATATGTTCAGGAGCGCTGGAAGTTGAATTATCTTGCCGGCTCTATTTTCAATCTTAAAGAAGGCGCGGAGTACGAAGTGAAATTATCACTAAAGGATCCTGACGGCGGGGAGGCTTCCGAGCTCCTCACAGTAAAGACCAGAACTTATCCGGTCCTGCCGGATTTGAAGTCTTCAAAAGTTACCGAGGTTAGGCCGGTTACCCGGGGAACGCTGAGGAAGGCTGTGCTTGGCGCGAAAGAAGGAGATGTGCTTCTGGTCTGCGCAGGCGTCTATGACGGCAATTTTAAGGTCCTTGCCCCTATCACGATTATGGCCGCCGGCGACGGAGAGGTAATAATAGAAGGTTCGATGAAACAAGGTTCTGAAACTATTGATCGCGGAATAGATGTCTGCGCTCCGGGAGTGATACTCAGCGGAATAACGGTCAAAGGGTTTCCTTATGGACTCCACTTGATGCCTGGCTCGGACAGAACCTCAATAATGAGCTGCAAGTTCATTGGCAACCATTATTCCATTGAAGTTAAATCAGGAGAAAATTATATCTCGGATAACAGTATTACAGGTGATAATATACCGGCTGACGGCAGCAATGACGGGGAAGGAATTGAAACTCACGCCGGCGTGGGGCAGGTAATTTGCAGAAATATAATAACGAGAGTGGCGGATCCGCTTTCCATTGAAACGCCAAACAGCGATGTATTCGGCAACGATTGCTATGGATCCTCCGATGACGCCATCGAAACTGATGATTCCGGCCCTAACCTCAGAATATTCAATAACAGGTTTTATTCCTGTCTGCATAACGGTCTGAGCTTCCAGCCCTACCTCGGCGGTCCTGTTTATGTAATCAGGAATCAGTTTGCAGGTTTCCGGGAAAATTATTTCAAGGACCGTTATTTATCAAACGGCGCGGTCTTTATTAATAATACTTTCCTGAATAATACTAAGGGCTCGCTTCCGAACCACGTATATTCAAGGAATAATATCTATTCCTGCTGGGCCGGGCCTCTTGATTATCACGATATCGGACCTATTAACCAGGGTTATGACCTTGACTATGACTGCTTTGTCAGCCGGATGAGCGTTTCTGCGGGGGATTACTTTGAGGATCTAGGCCAGGAAACTCACGGGATAGTACTCAAGAAAGAAAACCTTTTCGCGGCTGATTGGGATATCGTCACACCTCCGGTTCTCATTTCTCCGGCTCCAATGTTTGAACTCAAAGACAGATGCCCGGCCATAGATGCAGGAGCGGAAATACCAAATATAACTGATGGTTTCATTGGAAAAGCGCCTGATATGGGCGCGCTTGAAAAGGGAGCTCCGCTGCCCTTGTACGGTCCGAGAAAATAGAAAGAGGGTGTATTGACTTATTTGTCTTTGTCGTATATAATTAGAATACCTTCAGGGCAGGGTGAGATTCCCTACCGGCGGTAAAGCCCGCTACTCCGTCACTGTGACGGACTGAACCGGTGAAACTCCGGTGCCGACGGTTAAAGTCCGGATAGAAGAGGGTTTTTCTTTTTGCATCATTTATGCCTTGCCCTAAAAAGAGCAAGGCATTTTCATTTGGCAGGCGGGAAAATGAAAAAAACTAATACTAGATACATAGAGCTTGCCGTAAAGGAAGCTTTGCGCGGGGAAGGCTACACTAAGACTAATCCTCTTGTCGGCTGCGTGCTGGTAAAAGGCGGAAAAGTAATCTCGAGAGGTTTTCATGCGGCTTTCGGAATGGAGCACGCCGAGGCGATGGCGCTTAAGAAGGCCGGAAAAAAAGCGCGGGGAGCGACTGCCTATGTTACGCTCGAGCCTTGTGTCTGGTTCCCTGGAAAGAAGACCGGTTCCTGCGCAAAGAGGCTGGTTGAAGCAGGCATAAAAAAAGCGGTAATCGGCATGAGAGACCCTAATCCAAAGGTCTCCGGAAAGGGAATAGCTTTCCTGAAAAAAAACGGTTTAAAAGTTGAAGAGTCAGGCCGGGAAACAGAGTGCGTAAAGATCAACGAACCCTACATGAAGTGCGTTTCACAAGGCCGCCCGCTTATCACGGTAAAAGCCGCGGTTACGCTGGATGGAAATATCGCGACTTCCTCGGGAGATTCAAAATGGATATCCTGCCGGGAAAGCCGCCGGCTGGTTCACAGGCTGCGCGCGCGCTGTGATGCTGTTATGGTTGGAGTCAATACTGTTTTGGCGGATAATCCTGAACTTTCTGTCCGTCTGGTTAAAGGCAGGAATCCTATAAGGATAGTTGTGGACCCTAAGCTAAGAACGCCGCTCTCCGCGAAACTCGCCGGTGAAGGGACCATAATAGCTGTTTCCGATAAAGCCGGCGAAAGAAAGAAGAATGCTTTCAGGAATAAAGGCGTTGTTCTGATTACGGTGAGGCTGAAAGGCGGACTGCTGGATCTGCGGGAACTTATGTCCAAGCTTCCGGCCTTTGGGATATCCTCGGTCCTGGTTGAGGGCGGAAGCGGTATCATAACCAGCCTGCTGAAAGAAAAGCTTGCCGATAAGGCTGTTATATTCATCGCGCCGAAGTTTTGCGGCAGGGGTTTGAGTCTTACGGGAGAGCTTGGTATCAGGCGTATGGAAGATGCTCTTAAACTTAAAGAGGTTAAGTATTCGGTGTCCGGAGAAGATATCGTCGTTTTTGGAGACATTCACGGCAGTAATTGAGCGGAGGGTGTTTGTTTACAGGGATAATTGAAGAAATAGGCCGTGTGGCCGGTATTAAAGGTTCAGGGGATAATCTCCTTATTGGAATATCTGCCCCGCTTATAAGTTCTGATATTTCGCTTGGAAAGAGCGTTGCAGTCAACGGCGCCTGCCTTACGGTCGTCTCCTGTTGCGCCGGGGAATTTACTGTTGAGGCGACAAAGGCCACGCTAGCCGCGACCAACCTTGGTCTGCTAAAGAGCGGAAGCGAAATCAATCTGGAAAGAGCGATGCGATCTGACGGCAGGTTTGACGGGCATTTTGTCCAAGGGCATGTAGACGGGACGGGAAGAGTCCGGCGCTTGTCAAAGAACGCTTCGGCGGCTTCAATCGAAATAACCGCGGGAAAGGATTTGCTCTCTTACATGACGGAAAAAGGGTCAGTCGCGGTTAACGGTGTCAGTCTCACAATAATGGGACTAAAATCGGACGCGTTTGTTCTTAACATAATACCTCATACTTTGAAAGAGACAACGCTTATAACTCTGAAAGAAGGCGATATTGTGAATATCGAAACAGATATGCTCGCCAAGTATGTTCTTAAGGCGAAGGGGAATAAGAGGGAGATTGACGAGAAGTTTTTAAAAGAGAAGGGGTTTTAACAATAGAAAGGTTGTAAAGTTTATAAGCCGCACTTCGTGCGTCTTGTTCTGTAAGGTAGGATATAAGCCATGCCGGACTACGTCCGGCACAGCAGAATAACGTTACTAACTTTTGTTTTATTTTTAAAGGACGGTTTATGACAAAGAAAACTGTATTAGCAACAATCCCTGAAGCCGTAGCCGACATCAGAAAAGGCAAATTCGTTGTCGTGATTGATGACGAGGACCGCGAGAATGAAGGAGATCTTGTCCTTGCAGCGGAGAAGATAACCCCGGATAAAGTGAATTTCATGGCCAAATACGGCCGGGGGCTCATCTGCGTTCCCCTTGAAGGGAAAAGACTCGATGAGCTCGAAATCCCAGATATGGTGTGCGAAAACACCTCCGCACACCAGACTGCTTTTTCGGTTTCCGTAGATGCGAAACACGGAGCGACCACCGGTATTTCCGCTGCGGACAGGTCGAAGACGATAAGGGACCTGGTAAGTAAGAAGACGCGTCCGGCAGACCTGGTCAGGCCCGGACATATTTTCCCTTTACGCGCTGACATCGGCGGCGTGCTAAAGAGGGCAGGACAGACGGAGGCTTCAGTTGATCTCGCAAAAATGGCCGGCTTGTATCCGGCCGGGGTAATCTGCGAAATAATGAAAGAAGACGGCACAATGGCAAGACTTAACGATTTAGTGCCTTACGCGAAAAAACACGGGTTGAAGATTATCTCGGTGGCGGAACTCATAGAGTACAGGCGCAAGAATGAGAACTTTATAAAACGGGCGGTGGAAACGGTAATTCCAAATAAATACGGTAGCTGGAAAGCGATTGCCTACGAAAACCTTGCTGACCACGATTTCCCTATTGCGCTCGTGCTCGGTGATATTTCAAAAGAAAAGAGCGTGCTGGTAAGGATGCACTCCGAGTGCCTCACAGGAGATATTCTGGGCAGCTACCGCTGCGATTGCGGCGACCAGCTTGAAGAGGCAATGCGCATTATTTCAAGAGAAGGCGCCGGAGCAATAGTTTATATGCGGCAGGAAGGAAGGGGGATCGGGTTGGTAAATAAACTTAGGGCCTACGCCCTGCAGGATGAAGGTTATGATACGGTTGAAGCAAATGTCAAACTCGGGTTTAAGCCGGACCTTCGCGATTACGGAATTGGAGCGCAGATACTCTGCGACCTCGGGATAAAAAAGCTAAGGCTGCTTACTAATAATCCCCGAAAGATAGTAGGCCTTGAGGGTTACGGTTTGAAAGTCGTTGCCAGAGTTCCCATAGAGATAAAACCGAACGCAGTTAACTCAAAGTATTTAAAGACGAAGCGCAAGAAAATGGGGCACTTTTTGCATGTATAGTGGATCCGTTGATGGAGGGTTGGAAGGTTAGATGGTTGGAGGCTTAAGAACTGAGGATGTAAGACTGAGGACAGTAGACGGAGGGCAGAGGACTGCAGAGGTTTGTGCTAAATCTGCGTAATCTGTCTTTGTAATCTACGAAATCATTTTTCAAGGAGGAAATATGGTAAAAGTTTACGAGGGGAAATTGATTGCAAAAGGGTGCAAATTTGGTATAGTAGTTAGCAGATTCAATGAGTTCATCACCGGGAAACTTCTTGAAGGCGCCATTGATGCAATAAAGAGGCACGACGGCGACGACAAGGATATAGGAGTCTATTGGGTTCCCGGCGCTTTTGAGATACCTTATCTCGCAAGCAAGCTAGCGAATAGCAAAAAGTATGATGCGGTCATTTGCCTAGGCGCTATCATCAAGGGAAGCACTACCCACAACGAGTATATAGCTGCTGAAGTTTCAAAAGGCGTCGCTGCCTCGGCAATGGAAAGCGGTATCCCTGTAGTTTTCGGAGTTCTTACCACTGAGAACCTTGAACAGGCCATTGAACGCGCAGGAACCAAGTCTGGAAACAAGGGCGCGGAAGCTGCGATGTCGGCGATAGAGATGGTAAATCTTTATAAAAGCCTATAATAAAGACAAGCTTCTTAACGTTTATAACGTTCGTAAGGTTTATAACGTTAGTAACGTAAAGCGCAAGGAAAGTGAGAGTGCATTTTGTTTTGAATTACGTTAAGAACGTTATAAACGTTCTAACGTTATAAACAGAAGGACATTTAATGGGCGATCGGCGCAGAGGTAGAGAACTTGCCTTGCAGATTCTCTTCCAGATTGACTTGGGTAAGGAAGAGAAACCCTTGACATTGGAAGACTGCAGGAAGGATTTCCTTGAGAATCAGGATGAAAATCCGGAGATAAAGGATTTTGCCTATCAGCTCGCCAAAGGCACGCTCGAAAATCTGGAAAAAATAGATATCCTGATTAAAGACAGGCTTCAGAACTGGGATTTTTCCAGGATTGCGACTGTTGACAGAAACATACTGCGCTCGGCGGTATACGAACTGGTATTCCGCGATGAGATACCGGTTGCAGTTACGATAAATGAAGCCATAGAAATAGCCAAGGACTACAGCGGAAAGGAATCCAGCAAGTTCGTTAACGGTATCCTGGATAAGATAAAGAAAGACAAGGATATCCTTAAACGGGACAACGGAGGCAAGTAAGTGAGATCCGTAATCAAAAAAGCGGTCATACCGACAGCGGGTTTGGGAACGAGATTCCTCCCCGCGACAAAAGCCCAGCCGAAGGAAATGCTTCCCATTTTCGATAAACCTGCAATACAATATATAATTGAAGAAGCTGTTGCCGCCGGCATTGAAGATATAGTTCTTGTGACCGGCCGGGGCAAGCAGGCAATTGAAAATCATTTTGATAAATCTTTTGAGCTTGAGTATTACCTGAAAAAGAGAGGCTACAAGAAGCTGCTTGACACGGTCGAGCAGGTGGCAAAGATGGTGGATATCTTCTATGTCAGGCAAAAGCAGCCGCTGGGCCTCGGTCACGCTATTTACTGCGCCAGGGCTGCCATAGGAAACGAACCCTTCGCGGCCTTTCTCGCCGATGATCTCATCTACAATGAAAAATCAAGCGGCATTGAACAGTTGGAAAAGGTTTATAACGAATTTCCGGGCGTTATTTTCGGCGTAGTTGAGGTGCCGGGTGATCAGGTTTCTAACTACGGCATAATTAAGGGGAAGAAACTCTCCGGTAATGTCTTCAAAGTAGAAGACCTTGTGGAAAAACCTTCGCGCAGAGAAGCTCCTTCAAATCTCGGAATTATCGGCAGATATATCCTGACACCTGATGTACTGTCCGCGCTCGGCTCGGTAAAAAGCGGAAAGAACGGAGAGATACAACTTACCGACGCCATTAGGGCTGTCTGTAAAGACAAACCTGTTTACGCGGTTAAAATTGAAGGCAAAAGATATGACACCGGCGACAAGCTCGGATATATGAAGGCTTCAATAGAATACGCCCTTAGGGACAAGGAAGTCGGGCGGAAACTTATGGAATACCTAAAACGGCTATGAAGAAACTGAACCTCTTCCTGAGCATTGTAATCGGGGGCGTTTTCCTATATTTTGCTTTCAGGGGAGTCAGCCTTTCCGATGTCTGGTCTGCGCTAAAAAAAGCAAATTACTTCTATATTCTTCCAGCTATGGGCGCTCTTGCCGCTTATATTGCAGTGCGCGCCTACAGATGGGGGCTGATTTTCCGTCCCGGCGCTATACCTTCTTATCGCGGACGGCTCTCCTCAATTCTTATCGGAATAATGGTAAATAATATCTTTCCCGCGAAACTCGGGGAAGTGGCGAGAGCTTTCATAATAGGCAAAAGTGACAGAGTAAACGTAAGCCGTACTTTTGGAACTATCATTTTAGAGAGGGTTTTTGATTTTTTGGCCCTGCTCTTTTTTCTGGTACTGATAGCGCTGGCGTCTCCGGTAGAGAGGCACATTGTTTTCAGCAGTTCAGGCCTGCTTCTTGCCGGTTTCATAGCTACCGCTGCCGGATTTCTCGGAATACTCTTTGCCTTGCTTGCGATAAAATTCTGGACCGCTAAGGCCTCTTTCTTTGCGGGAAAGGCCGCCGGCGTATTTTCAAAGAAAGCCGCAGTCAGCGTTTCCGGTTTCGTTCATTCTTTCGCGGACGGTCTCCGGCCGCTCAATGACCCGTTAAACGCGGCGAAGATTTTTCTTGTTTCTCTCGGGCAATGGTGCCTCTCGGGGCTCATGACCTATTTGATTATGCTTTCCTTTGGAATTACCCTGAGCCCGGTTTCCTCTTTCTTTGTTTTCATAATTGTAACGCTTGGCGTAGTCATTCCGCCTTCACCGGGCGGAGTCGGAACAACTCAGTTTTTTGCCAAATTCGGGCTTTCCTGGTACAATGTAAATCAGGCCGATGCCCTGAGTTTCGCGCTGGTAAGCAACTTTCTCGTCCTTGCCGTGCTAACGCTGGCAGGATGGTACTTTCTGGTAAGGGAGAGCGTTAAATTCGCCGACATGCTGGGCAGCCGGGCGGATAAGGACTCCTCATGAAGTGCGTAGTCACAGGAGCGGCCGGTTTTATCGGTTCGGCTCTCTCAAAGAAACTGCTTTCGCGGGGGCACAGAGTCGTCGGCATAGACAACTTTTCACCTTATTACGCAAAAGCGCTAAAAAAAACAAACCTTGACCGGTTAAAAGGTCTCAAAGGTTTTTCCTTTATGGAAAAGGATATTCTTCGCGCGGGTTTGCCTGAACTCTTAAAAGGAGCGGAATATGTTTTCCACCTGGCGGCGCAGGCCGGGGTGAGAAGCAGCTGGGGCGAAGAATTTAAAATTTATACCGATAACAATATAATGGCCTCTCAGAAACTTCTGGAAGCAGCCAAGAACTGCCGCAGCTTAAAGAAGCTGGTTTATGCATCATCTTCTTCTGTTTACGGCGATGCCGATGAACTTCCGGTAAGAGAGACGACGCCAACAAACCCGATGTCGCCTTACGGCGTTTCGAAATTAGCCGCTGAAAAACTCTGTTTCCTTTATGAAAAAAATTACGGTCTTCCGGCTGTAGCGGTGAGATTGTTCACGGTTTACGGGCCGGGGCAGCGGCCGGATATGGCCTTCAATATTTTCGTCAAGAAGATACTGAGAGGCGAGCCGCTGCCGGTTTTCTCGGGCGGGCGCCAAACCAGGGACTTTACCTACATAGATGATATCACTGACGGAATAATACTGGCCGCGGGGAAAGGGACTCCCGGAGAAGTTTACAACCTCGGCGGAGGCAACCGGATAAGTCTTAACGGCGCCATCAAGATAATAGAGCGCCTGGCCGGCAGGAAAGCCGTGGTCCTTCGCAAAGGTTCTGCGAAAGGGGATGTGAAACATACTTGGTCTGACATCTCCAAAGCAAAAAAACAGCTCGGGTACTCTCCCAAAACAAAGATAGAGGAAGGCTTGAATAACGAATACGCTTGGATGGAAAATACGCTCGCTTAACGGGGGTTTTGGACAATGGAAAATGTAACTGAATGGACTGAAGAGAAAGGAAATGCAGGGTCTAACATTGATGATTTAAAGTTCATAAAATCAATAGATGTTTCTGACATGCTAGGGCTTGTGCTTGCCATGCCGGAGCATATCCTTGCTGGAATCGCCGCAGGAAAGAAAGCTAAGCTGCCAGAGGCCTCGAAAATAAAAAATATTCTGATTACGGGGCTCGGAGGTTCGGCGATAGGCGGAGATGTTCTTCGCTGTTTCCTCTCAAAGCGCTGCAGCGTACCGATAGCAGTGAACAGAAATTATCACATACCCGCTTATGTGGGCGAGGATACACTCGTCTTTGCCATAAGTTATTCCGGAGGCACTGAAGAGACCCTCTCGGCCTGCAAAGAGGCGCTGGAGAAAAAGGCCTCGGTTATTACGATAACTTCCGGCGGAAAGATTAAGGAACTTGTAGCCAAGGCCGGCGGAATCGTTGTTGAAGTCCCCGGCGGGTTCTCTCCGCGCGCGGCGCTCGGGCATCTATTTTTCCCGCTCGCGCTGATTGTTTCACGCCTTGGTCTGGCGGAAATACCGGATACCGAACTCGAAGAGACTGTTAAAGTTCTTGTCAAGATGAGAGAGAATTTCAAACCGGAAGTCGCAACGGAAGGCAACCTGGCAAAGCAGCTCGCGAATAAACTCTTTGCCAAAGCCGTGATAGTTTACGGTTCTGCAGACTTTACCGAAGTAGTGGCAAACCGCTGGAAATGCCAGTTGGCGGAGAATTCAAAAGTATTCGCTATGCACAGCGTGATTCCCGAAATGAACCACAATGAGATAGTCGGCTGGGACCTGCTCAAGAAAGTGCTCAGGAAATTTGCTGTAGTCTTTATCAGGGACAAGCAGGATGACGCCAAGATTCAGAAACGCGCGGATATTACGAAGACGATGCTCGGAAAGCGGGCGAACTGGGCCGGCGAGGTTCACTCCATAGGCGAGTCTCCTCTTGCGCGGCTCTTCTCTTTGATTTACCTTGGAGATTTCACCAGCGTTTACCTCAGCCTGCTCTACGGCATAGACCCTACTCCCATACAGGCGATAAATCACTTCAAGGAAGAACTCGCGAAGTAAATGAGAACTTACAGGGTGCTTGGCATAAGGGTTGACAGCCTTTCCTTCTATGACACGCTTGTTGAGGCGGAGCGTCTGATAATCAGGGGAGTTCCGTCATACATTGTTTCGCTCTCAGCGCTTACCGTATTGAGGGCGAGGACCGACCCCGAATTCGCCAGTATCATAAGGAAGTCTGCTATTGTTAGTTGCGACGGCACAGGCGTGAAATTCGCGGTGCAGCTGCTTTACGGCAAGAATATCCGGAGGGTGAGCGGTGTGGATCTGCTCCCGCACCTTTGCGGGTTATGCGCAGAAAGGGGTTTTGGGGTTTATTTCCTCGGTTCCAAGAAGGAATCTGTCTCCGGTGCCGTTAAGATGATGAAAACCAGATTCCCGGAACTTAAGGTTAAGGGTTTTTGCGATGGATTTTATGACGAAAAAAATGTAAAATATGTGGTTTCCGGAATCAAGAAGGCGGCTCCGCAGGTGCTCTTTATAGGGCTTGGCCAGCCGGCTCAGGAAAAATGGATTAACAGCCACAAAGCAGAGCTTGGTGTTCCGCTGTTGCTTGGAGTGGGCGGCAGTTTTGACGTGCTGTCAGGGCATTTAAGAAGGGCGCCTTACCTGTTCCAGAAGACCGGGCTTGAATGGGCTTACAGACTTTTCATGGAGCCGTGGAGGATTAAGCGAATCCTCAGGCTCTTTGATTTTCTTTGGCTGGTATTAAAAGAAAAATATTCCATAAGGAGGAATAATAAATGAGCCAGAAATATATCTTCACTTCCGAATCGGTTACGGAAGGACATCCCGACAAAGTCGCGGACCAGGTCTCGGATGCGGTGCTAGACGCAAACCTCGCTCTGGACGGAAAGGCCAGGGTAGCCTGCGAAACGCTTGTTACCACTGACACGGTGGTGATCGCCGGAGAGATAACCAACAAGAGTAAAGAGGCAATAAACTACGAAAGCATAGTAAGACAGGTCATCAGAAATATCGGGTATGTGGGCGGCGATATGGGGTTTGACGCCGAGACTTTCAGGTTCTATAACCTGCTCCACAAACAGTCTCCTGACATAGCCATGGGAGTTGACACGGGCGGCGCGGGCGACCAGGGTATAATGTTTGGTTACGCGAGCAATGAAACGGCGGAGTTAATGCCGCTTCCTATCTCGCTGGCGCAGAAGCTTGCCATCCGACTCTCCGAAGTAAGAAAGAAAAACATAATAAAAGGTTTGAGGCCGGACGGCAAGACTCAGGTCTCGGTCGTATACGAGAATTCCAGGCCGGTTGCGGTGGACGCGGTCGTAGTCGCGGCGCAGCATGCGCCGGAAGTCGGCCAGGCGAAACTCCGAAAAGAGATAACCGAAAAAGTAATCAAACCGGTACTAGGCCCGGTATTTTTTAAGTCGCTTTCCGCCAAGAGTATTTACATAAACCAGACCGGGAGATTTGAAATAGGCGGCCCGCACGGTGATACCGGCCTGACGGGCAGGAAGATTATAGTTGATTCCTACGGCGGTCGCGGCAGGCACGGCGGAGGCGCTTTCTCAGGCAAGGATCCCACAAAGGTTGACAGGTCGGCTACTTATATGGCGAGGTACGTGGCAAAGAATATAGTCGCTGCGGGACTTGCCGCTGAGTGCGAAGTCCAGCTGTCCTATGTTATCGGCAGGGCAGAACCGGTTTCAGTGCTCGTGAATACCTTCGGATCGGCAAAGATAAGCGAAGGCAAAATAGGCGAGATTATTACAAAGAATTTTGACCTCACGCCGAAAGCGATAATCAATTTCCTGAAGCTCCGCAAACCTATTTTCTCAAAGACTGCTGCGTATGGTCATTTTGGCAGAAAATACGAGAAGAAAGGCGGGCTTGAGTATTTTACCTGGGAAAAGACGGATATGGCTGTAAAACTTAGAAAGCAGGCGGGAATATGATAAAACACGACGTTAAAGACCTTGGGTTAGCCGCAACCGGCAAACTCAGGATAGAATGGGCGGACAGGCAGATGCCTGTTTTGAATCTCATCAAAGCGAGATTTAAACGTGAGAAGCCTCTTAAAGGCCTCACGGTTGCGGCGTGCCTGCATGTGACCACCGAGACCGCAAACCTCGCGCGCGCGCTTAAAGAAGGCGGCGCTGATGTCTGGCTCTGCGCATCAAACCCGCTCAGCACTCAGGACGATGTTGCATCCGCGCTGGTCGAGCATTACGGTATTCCGACTTTCGCGATAAAAGGAGAGGATAACAGCACCTACTACAGCCACATAAACGCCGTGCTCGACGCCAAGCCGGCAATGACAATGGACGACGGTGCGGATCTGGTTTCTCTTATCCACTCCAAGAGGAAAGATCTGATAAAAGGTATAGTAGGCGGCACTGAAGAGACAACCACAGGCGTTATCAGACTCAAAGCGATGGAGAAAGATGGGGTGCTGAAGTATCCTATCATCGCGGTCAACGATGCGGATACAAAGCATATGTTTGACAACAGATATGGAACAGGGCAGAGCACGCTCGACGGCATCATCAGGGCTACAAATGTGCTAATTGCGGGGCAGACAGTGGTTGTGCTCGGCTACGGCTGGTGCGGTCGCGGTTTCGCGATGAGAGCGAAAGGCATGGGTGCGAACGTCATAGTCACGGAAATTGATCCTTTAAAGGCGCTCGAAGCGCATATGGACGGTTTCTGGGTAATGGACGCCGTTTCCGCGGCAAAGCTCGGGGATATATTTGTCACGCTTACCGGCGACATAAATGTGCTGGATGAGAAACATTTCAAGCTTATGAAGTCCGGCGCGATAATCTGCAACTCCGGTCACTTTAATGTCGAGATTAATATTCCCGCGCTGAAGAAGTTGTCAAAAGCGGTAAGGGAAGTCAAGTCCGGCGTTGAGGAATTTTCTCTCAAGAGCGGGAAAAGCATCTATTTGCTCGGAGAGGGAAGACTTATAAACCTTGCGGCTGCTGAAGGCCATCCCGCTTCTGTTATGGATATGAGCTTCGCAAACCAGGCGTTTAGCGCCGAGTATATGAAGAAGAACTGCAAGAAACTCGGCAAGAAAGTGTATTCAGTCCCTGCGGATATTGACGAGAATATCGCAGCGCTAAAACTGAAATCGCTCGGCGTGACGATAGATAAACTTACACCTAGGCAGAAATCCTACCTTGCGTCCTGGCAGGAAGGCACCTAAGCGAAGCGAAGTCAGGGGTTCAACGACAGAGTGAAGCGCGTGAAATATTAGACATTGACACATCAGATAAGTGGTGTTAGTATAAATATGCGGGAATGACCCGTAAATGTCAAAACAAAAGAAGGGGGTGAGAAATATGGGTTGCTGCTGCAAAAAAGCGAAAAAGAGCAAGAAAGGTTTTACCCTTATCGAGCTCATGATAGTCGTAGCGATTATCGGCATTCTCGCGGCTATCGCAATTCCGAGATTTGCTCAGATGCTTGAGAAATCGAGGGAAGGCGCGACAAAGGGAAACCTTTCGTCGATGCGTTCCGCTGTTTCGATTTATTACTCGGAAAGAGAAGGTACCTGGCCGGGTGACATGACTACAGCGTTCACCAGCTATTTGTACCCGATACCGCCTGCAAAAGCAAGTCCGCTTGGAAACAGCGCCGCGATTGCAGGTATCGCCGCTGCTCCGGCCGCTGCTGGCACAGGTTGGGCGTACATAACTGATTCCGCAAGCGTGTATGCAGGTTCCGTGTTTGCCAATTCAACTGCTACTGACACGAAAGGAAATTCCTTCACCACATATTAAGTTTCACGGGCCGCCGCGTTTTTCGCGGCGGTCTTCCGGCATCATAAAAGGGCCTCTGTCGAAAGACAGAGGCCCTTTCTTTAGAAAGGCAGATGGTCAGAGGCTCAGATGCTCTTACGCTGTATTGAACATAGGGACTACATACTTCCGGCCCTCCAAACATCCAAATATTTGATTTGCTGTTGTTGACTTACAAAGCGCTGATTGTTATAATCCTTAATAGCTTCTAATGAGGGGGTACCTCAGTGGGGTTCATTTCGGCAGGCAGCTTAATTCAGAGTTTTATCAGTAAAACAGGCAATTCTCGTCTCTTCTTCTGTGATATAAAACGGCTCATAGGGGCCTCAAAAGAAGGTGTGAATTTGAAAAGAATACTCGCTGTCGGCCTGCTCGCCGCTCTTGTTTACTCCGCGGCATTTAGCGACACTTTCACGGATAATTTCTCAAACACAAATTACCTCGACGCGGGGGGGAGCACCATTACTTCAACAACTACTTCCTCGACCTCCGGGATAGACACTTCAAATCAAATGATCTCGTTGCCCTTCCAACCCTTCACTAATCTTGGAACCAGTATTGCGACTTATCTTCAAAGAAGCGGTCTTACAACCTACACCAGCATCAATGCCATTTGCTACGGCGCGCAGCCCTACGGCTCGTCTTCCGGTTACTGGCTGATAGGCGGAACACATGCAACAACGGTAGGCGCGAGCACCGTAAAGTTGCTCAGGTTTGACGGCACAAATTTCTTGCAGCTGCAGGATGATGTCTCGGGACAACAGCCCGAAGGGGCTAACTTCGATATCATAAAAATATTATTTGCCAACAACTTTTTTTATCTTCTAAACAGCAACGGCTGTTTTAAGTATGCGCATTTAAGTTCCGGTCTAAGTTTGGAAAGGCTTACGGATTTAAATCATAATTTCAGCAACACTCCGCCGCCTTCCAATCTCTTTAACACCGGGGCTTTCAGCGGGTCGCGTCTTGTTTTTGGTTCAAGCAACGGGGCTATGAACGTGACAGATACCAACACTGCCGCGCTGACTGACTTGAGTACAACTTATGTGACAGGAACGCCGTTTTGGCTCTACAACACCGAAGCAGTCCGCGCAATAGCTTCAAACGGCTCCTACTTTCTGATCGGAGGAGGAAGCGGCGCCACGGGAACGGGGCGTCTGTGGAAGTTTGATCCTTCCCAAACTGGTACGGCTGCCTGGACAAATCTTTGCGCTAACAGCGGGTCTGATCTTAATTTTGGGGCAAGCTGGGTGTATTCAATAGCCTGGAACGGTTCATATTTTCTGATAGGGGGAAGCAACGGGCAGTTAAAAAAATTCGACGGCGCGACCTCTACCTTTACGGATCTTTCAACAGCTGTTTCTACTGCCACGGGCGGCAATTTCGGCACCCAGACTATTTATAGTCTGCTTTGGACCGGAGCTGAATGGATAATCGGCGGTGCCGGCGGTAAACTCTGCAGGTACGACGGGAATGGAACTACCGCGGCCAATTTCAAAAATATCAGTTGGCTGCTTGATCCTACCTGGTTAGCTTTTGATGTGACGAGCTCGGGGCTTGGCAATAATTATATGTTGTTCGGCAGTTCTAACGGCGATATTGACGGGTCAAGCGGTATTTATGCGGCTCCGTCAGAAATGAAGGTGCAATCCAAACAGATCAATGTCGGCTCTGGGCGCGTCTATAAAGCCACTCTTACTGCGATAGACAGCCGGCCTGCGGGAACTTCTATCATTTACTATTTAAGCGCGGATAATGGGGTTACCTGGCAGCAGGTGTCGAGCGGTGTTGAAGCTGCTCTGGCGTCTACAGGCAACGTACTTAAATGGAAAGCGGTTTTTTCGGGCAGCACGGCGACGCCTACACTCTCACAGATATCCATAGCCTATACTGCCACCGATATGTCTGTTATTCCTGCCGGAGTAGGCGGCACGGTATTCACGCCTTTTTCAGCAGCCACGGGCGCTGCGAATGTGAGCATAGTGGCCCCCAACGGGTCTTCAGATGTAGATGTTCGGTACGATATAACCAGGGATGCTGCTCCGCCTGTGTCTTCTGCGCTTCCTACATCAGCAATAATCGCTTTTGATGTGACCGCGGTAAACGGAGCTAACGGCAGCAGTATATCAACTTTTAATAACCCGCCTACTCTCGTGATTAGTTACAACAATAGCAGCCCCACTTATGTAGACTCAACTTCGCCAAGCATTCTTATGTTATCCGCGCCGACAAGCCTGGCGCTGGCTTTTTGGAACGGGTTGAACTGGGTGCCGGTCTCTTCAACAGTGACTACCGCGGGCAACGTGATAAATGTTTCGGCAAGGGTCACTCATTTCTCAAAGTATGCTATTGTAGCGGCTTCGCCAAACTCTTTGGTGGTAAAGGCGCAGCCGAATCCCTTTACGCCGCTGAGCTCGAATCCGCTCTTCAATCGGCTTACTGTTTCTTTCCCTAATTCCGGCGGGAACTCTGTGGTCTTTAAGGTGTGGGATGTTAACGGCGTGCTGCTGCGGACCATTAATGACGGCGGTTCAACACAGGTCATCTGGGACGGCAAAGATTACAGCGGCAAGTACGCTGAGACCGGGCTCTATATCTACGAGGTAAAGGTTGGCGGCACGCAGGCGGGCAAAGGCACTTTTGCGGTTGCCAGATAATTAAGGAGCGGTGTTAATGAAAAAGCTATTTTTCGCGCTATTATTCTTCTTCGCGGTGTCTGCGCAGGCGGCCTTTGAGTACTACGATTATTCGGGCCGTGCTGTCGGCTTCGGGGATGCTTTTACGGCGATGGCGGATGATGTCTCGGCGATGTATATAAATCCTGCCGGCACGGCCTTCATTAACAAGAAGAGCGTTTCTTTCTCCTACAGCAAACCCTATGTCGGTGTCGGCGAGGAACTTTCAAACGGTTATTTGGCTATGGCTCTTCCTATAGATGAAAATGTCTCGGTTGGCGTCTACTACACCGGCTTTGGACTTGCTATCTATAGCGAGAAGACTTATGCGTTTACTGCCGGCTACAAGTATTCCATGGGCAATAAGGAGTATCTGACTTTCGGCCTTTCCGCAAAAAATCTCGTGAAAGAGTTGGGAAACGGAGATAGTATCGACGCTAATCCTCTCTTAGCCGCAAAACACAGCGTTTCCGCTTTAAGTTTTGACGCCGGAGCCATCTATCGGGTTGGCGGTGCCAGTTTTGGTTTGTCCTTGCAAAATATAAACCAGCCTGACATAAACTTTGGGACTGCCTCAGATCCGGTGGCTATGAGGATAACCGGAGGGGCGGCTGTTAAGGTAATGGCAGGGCTGGTAGCCGAAGCCGATTACTCGGTCTTTGGTAACTCCTGGGTTGCCAGCGCCGGCGGTGAGTATAACATAAATAAATCCAACTTCTGTATGCGGCTTGGCGGAGGGATTGGTTCGGATTCCTACTCAAGGGTTAACGCCGGTATCGGGTACGATTACACTCTGCCGGGGTCCGGAGTAAGCATAGACATTGATTACGGCTTCAGTTATCAACTTGGTTTTATTGACGGTTCCGCCGGGTCTCATATTATAACCCTGACCTTCAGAGAACTGCCAAAGAAGCCGGGAAAAGAGGGTGAAGATGCGAAATAATATAAAATATATTACCGGAGTGCTCTTTTTTATTCTTCTTCTGTCCGGACCTGCTTTCGGGGCTTTCAACCAGCTGGATTACTCCGCAAGGTCCGTCGGTATGGGAAATGTTTTTGTTGCCGTCGCGGACGATTCTTCCGCGCTTTTTGCAAACCCGTCAGGGATTGGCAATATGAAATCCTGGGAAGTACAGCTAAGTTACAATAAACTGGTGATCGGCACCGGGGATGATATCGGGGAGAATTACCTGGGAGTCGTTTATCCAATGAAGAATTACGGTTCACTCGGATTTAGTTGGTACACTTTCGGAGACACCGTATATTCTGAGACGGTTTATCAACTGGCCTACGCTTATTCCGCGCTAAATTCTTCTTTTGGCGTAAATGTTAAGTATCTGTCAAATGCTTTTGCCGCTAACGATTGGACCAATATTAATCCCTATTTTAGTTCGCTCTCAAAAAACGTTTTCTCTTTTGGAGTTTCTTTCTGTTCTAGATTCTTTAACGACTTTACTGTCGGGTTCTTCATGGATGATTTCAATTCTCCGGATATAGGGCTTTCCACGGAAGAGAGACTGCCGGTCACCCTTAAAGGAGGGGTTTCTTACCGCCAAAAAGACACGTTAGTGGCCATAGAAATAATATCCAGGGCAAATCTGACTAAGTTCCAGGTGGGCGGAGAAATAAACGGCTTTAAGGCAGGCGACCTTGGACTAATGAGTTTCAGGCTCGGAGCAGGTTTCGGCGACGGCAGCTACTTTAATATCTGCGCGGGCACAGGGTTAAAATTCAATATACCGCTGGTTGGCGCGGGCTGTTCTTTTGATTACGGATTCATGCTTCCGACTGCGTTTGCCGACGGTACCGCGGGAACCCACAAATTCACTCTTACCTTTACGGAACTTTACAACCTAAAGGACGACAAGCTTAATCCTGAGGGAGGTCTGAAATAATATGAAAAAACTTATAATATTAGCGGCCGCGCTGTCGTTGGCTCTTACCGCCGTAGCGGCTGGTCATCGGATGGATGTGTCTATAGTAAACACCACCGCGAGCAGCGTGACTATTACGGAAAGCAAAGTAGACCTAACTAATACCGGCACGGGTGTTTCTACCGCCGCCGAAAGTGTTTTTTGGAGTACAGTTAGGTCTGACGGCGGAGATATAAGAGTGCGAGATAATAACGGAAATCCCGTACCCTACTGGATCGAGTTATTCAACAATACCGGGAGCTCTCCGTCTACCTCTAATAAATCAAAGGCAGTTATCTGGTTTAGACTGCCGTCTCCGCTTGCGCCCGGTCTTTCCACAATAGTCAAAATAGATTATGGCGATTCCTCCCAGACAGTTACCTCCGGCAACGGCAACGGTGTTTTTGATTTTTTTGATGATTTCACTTCTTCTGTTGTCGATCAGACCAAGTGGACTAAGTCCACCGGTTATACCATCTCGCCGACCCTAACAACCGGAGTTTCAATAATTGATGCGCTCGGCGTGGCCGCCGGAACAAGCACCTTTGCGATGAATACTACGCTGGCTTCAACGATCAATGCGTTTCGGATAGGCGCGAGAACTCTTGCCACTGCTAATTCGACCAATGCTCCTTTTATGATAAGCACTTCTACAACTCCTGACACGGACAGGTTTGGCATTGTAGACAGCACAAGCGCAACTTCTTCTACAAACATTTTCAAGTCCTATGTGAAAGCAGGAGTCGCAGTAGGTACGGCAGTTACGCTTATGACCGCATCTTCAAATACCTGGAACAGAATGTCCGTTACCAAAAAATCTCCGACGGTTTATAGTCTCGCGCTAACGGCTGATGACGGGACAGGGACAAGCTCGCAAACAGTTACACAGGCAGCCTGGAATACAGTAAGCTGGAACTGGACTTCCTTCTTTACCAGCACTACGGCGCACCAGCAGTATGAATGGATATATCTTGCCAAACAGTATGACTATGACGCCAGCACCACGGGAACGACAGTGGCATCATCCTATTCACTGTACCATATGACCGGCAAGATTTACTCCGGCATAAACGGAGTGGACGGGGTTGCCGTAACGCTAACCAAAAATAGCGATCTAACAACACAAAGTTATATTTCCCAGGTGGGTGGTAATTACGAGTTCTGGATACCTTCCGGTCCGGCCGGCTTGTACACTGTTTCCTTTTCAAAATCCGGGTACTGTTTCTTCCCGGCCTCCATACAGGCAAGTGTTGCCGCAGATATGACTGTGAGTTCAGCCTCGGCTGTTCTTATAGAGTCAAGCCAGGCGGCAATTTCCGCAAAAATATTCACTCCGGCTTCCTTGGACGGCAGGTTTAGTGCTGTTACTTTCGCCGTGGTTAATCAGGGCAACGCTGAAGTGAAATTACGGCTCTTTGATTCGGGCGGCAGGTTTTTCAGGGAAATAAAGGGCGCAGGGACCGGCACTTCCTGGGACGGAACTGACGGCTCCGGCACGCTGGCTAAGGGCGGTATCTATCTGTATCAACTAAGCGTGGGCGGCGCTACTGTGAAAACCGGCACGGTGACTCTGATTAAATAGAATGAAACTCCAAAATTAGCGGTAGAAGGAAAGCACTGCACGATAGAAAAGTTTAAGGTGTTTTCAAAGTAAGATTAACGCTACTTTCTCACCCTGTAGAGCATGGCGGCGCCGAATATCAGGAAGAGAATATTCCCAAACCAGGCCGCAAAGAAAGGATTTAAGAGGTTGTTTGAGCCGAGAGACTGGCCTATAAAGAGCAGATTGTTATAGATGAGCGCGAATATCAGGCTTACCACAAAACTGAAAATAATCCCGCTGTACTTCCCGGCTCCAAGGCCAAAGGGTATTCCAATCAGCGCCAGTATCACATTCGCGAACGCCAGGGAAATCTTAAACTGGTAATTCATTTCCTGCTGTTTGAATATTCCGCCGGATTTTTTAAGATTATCAATGTATTTTCTCATTTCGGCAAGGGTGAACTCTTCAAAGAGTTTCTTGCTCTTTACCAGATCTTCCGGCCGCTCCCGCAGAGCGATTGAGAGAACAGCTGTCTTCTTTAGAGTTTCTACCTGGAGAGGTCCGGAAAAATCCCTTATACTGCAGTCATAGAACTTCCATTCTTTCCCGTCCCAGCGCCCCAGCGGCGAGTCGATGCGCCTGAAAACAGACCCGTTTGATTTGCAGTAAAGGAGGAAAACGTTCTCCAGCACTCCTTTGTCAGAGTCAAAATGTCTGGCATACGCGGTAATCCCGGCTCCTGAACTGAAAGCCACGTTATCGGCGGCTGAGACCCTGTCGTCAAAACCGGTTTTCAATATCTGATTGTGTTTCAGCATTTTCGATTTATAGTACAGTTCTGCCGCGAAAGATTCGTGGATTATGATTACCGCGAAACTTATTAGAAGCGAGGATAAAAGAATTGGGGCGGCTATTCTTGCCAGGTTCATGCCGCTGGTCTTCATAGCGGTTATTTCGTTGTGCTTAGCCATGTTGTTTAAAGTGAAAAGAACGCTGAGGAGCGTAGCAATAGGCGATATTTTAAGGGAGGTCAACGCTGCCCTGTAAGCGAAATAATTAAATATTGAGGAAAGGGACGCGCGGTAAACCAGCATCTCGTGGATTACTTCAAAGAACTCGTTGGCCAGCATTATTATTGTAATAGCCGCAACAGATGCGGCGAAGGCCTTGAAGAATTCTTTGGTTATGTAGAAGTAAACTGTCCTGGGTTCTCTCATATCCCCTTGTGTTTTAATCCGGATAATCTATTTCCGAAATAAGTCTAATTATCAATTAGCTAGAATTTGACTTTTTCCCTCATTGCCAAAAGCAACAGCACCGCCCCGACCGTTCCTATTACAATATTTGGCAGCCACATTCCGAGGACGGGAGAAAGAGTCCCTTTCTGCGCAAGCGCGTCACCCGTTATCAGGAAATAGTAATAGAGTACAATAAGCGCCAGGCTCATAGAAATGCTCCAGGACATGCCCTTAATCCTGACTGATATTCCGAGAGCTATTCCGGTAAGCGTAAGCGCCAGACAGGCGAAAGGGATTGAAATCTTTTTGTGGTACTCTATTTGAGGTGTTACATCCCTTATGCCGCTTTCCCTGAACTTGGTGATCTCCTCGGACAATTCGGAAAAGGTCATTTCCCTGAAGCCTTTCATATTCGAAACGCCAGACAAGGCGCTGTTAATGTCCAGGTCAAGGTCGTAAGAGTCGAATTTGATAAGATTGTAACCGCTTAAGCCCGGCCCGAGCGCCTGGTGAATGCTTCCGTTCTTAAGTTTCAGGATAAGGCGTTTCTGCCCCTTATCCGAAGCGAGCATTCCCTCAGGGGCAGTGATGGTATATACGGGGGAGTTGTTCTTTTCAAGAACATGAACAAGGATATTGCGAAGCACTCCGGTTTTCTCGTCTTTCTTATCAACATAGAATATAAAACCGTTGAAATCATTAATAAATACCTTTTCCTGGACTGCTACATTGGCCCTTTTCTCTACGATATTGAAATACAGCTGTTTGAAAGCCAGGTTGCTCCTGGGTAAAAGCGTTGCGTTAAAAAGAACCATAACAAGGGAGACGCAGAGTCCAAAAACCAGCACCGGCGCCGCAATGCTGTTTACGTGCACGCCGTTCGTTTTCATGGCCGTAATTTCATTGTCCGAGTTAAAGCGCGAAAATGCGAAAAGCACCGCGAAAAGGAGGCCCATCGGGACGGTAATAGCTATGTAAGCGGGAAGCACATAGGCAAAGAGCTGAACAGCCGGCAGAAAGCCAACTCCGTAGCGGACTATTAGTTCTGAAAGTTCCCTCGTTTTGTCAATCAGGAAGATAAGCGTGAAGACCAGGAACCCGAGAAGGAGAGGGGCGCTTATCTCCTTGACTATGTACCTGTTGATGATCTTCATTTTGAAATTATACCCCAAAAGACGTTCAAAAGCCATAATTAAGAGCCCCCAACTCCTAACGCGGTCATTGAAAACACAGGGGTAATTTGCTAAAATCTCTTACTGCACGAGTTGAGAGGGAGGGTCCATTGAACAGGTTTTCTACACCGGCCGTGCTGTTCCTGACCTGGCTCTCAGTGTGCCTTGCCGTTCCCGCGTCCGCCTCCAGCGCCGCTTTTCTTGACGTTATTCCGGATGAACTTGCCTTTTCCCCTTCAATGCTTCCTTTTATTGAGCCCGATTGCGGGGCTGGCCTTGCGCTTTCCGGATTTAATAATTCACCGAATATCTTGCCCCTGCTTTCAGGTTTCCCTGTGATTGAGGATATTTCCTATGCGCTAGAAGATCACTCAGGCACTGATATGAGCGGCGTCTTTGTTCCTAACATGGCCCTGGCGTTTCGAGGTTTATTTGACGGTGAGCTCAGGCAAAACTTCAATGTTGAACTGGACAGGCTGGATCGTGACGCCCGACTGCATCCCCATATTGAAAGGAAAGTTGCGCTTCCGGGCGAGGAAAGGGATATCAACGCCGAAGTTTCAATGAGGGATCAAATACCGGAAGGCATAGGAAAGATAGGTTTTGACCTGCCGCTGGAATCTAAACTGGAGATTTCCGGGAGAAAAGGGGTTTCGGTAAATTATGGAAATGTGATCAGGACTAACCCTCCGGCCGGGCAGAATAATATACCGGGAGCGGCCCCCGGCATAACCAACGGTTTCACTCTTACCCAGGACCTGCAGGTCAGGCTGACCGGCACCATAGGCAAGCGGGTAATAGTCAATGTTGACTACGATGACACAAAAATTCAGCAGAGGGATATTTCACTCGTTTACAAAGGAGAGGCGGAGGAGTTTATACAGAAAGCTGAGTTCGGCGACGTGACCCTCTCTCTGCCAAACACGCAATTTACCGGCTACAATAAAAATATTTTCGGTGGAGACGCCGAGATGAAACTCGGACCTATTAACCTGAAGGTTATTGGAGCACAGACAAAAGGCACAACTGACATAGACAAGTTTACCGGAGGCTACACGCCGGTGAAGCTGGATATCCTGGATGTGAATTTCATACGCTATAAGTACTATCAGATAATGTCCGGCACCACTAGGGTTACGAATATTGATCCTGGTTCTGTGCAGCTCTGGATGGATGACCAGAACGGATCGAACAACAACTACCCTCCCGGTTGGCCGTCGAACCGGGGAGCTGACCCTACCCTCTATACCCAGTACAGCTCAAGCAACACCTTTTCGCTGGATTACCTGCATCCCGGAATAGATTATGTGATAGATTATGTCAGCGGCATAATTACGGTGAACAAGTCGGTGCAGTCTAACTATATTTTAGCCGTCGCTTACTCGATAGGCGGCGTTAAGGCGGGTTATGATATCAGCGGGCAGTTTGATTTTACCGAGGCAGGAACTCCCCCTCATCTTATTAACTCAATTCAACCGCTTATGGCGGACCCTAAATATTACGATGAACAGGTAATGAACTTCTATAGCTTGGGCAATAAGAAGATACTTTTGCCGCAGTACGATGCTGAGTTTGTCTTTAAGATTTATGACAACAACAACGCCGAGCAGCCGCTCTCAAACTATGGCTACGCCATCGATGTAGATAACGGACTGGTGCGCATCCAATCCGGGATAGTTGCAAATCCGGACCGTCCTTTTTCTTATGTATCTCCGCCTGACGCCTATCCTACTTTCGCTAACCCGACGACGCTCAGCAGGTACAGGATACACATAGAATACAAATACAAGATAAACTCCTATCAGCTGAAACATATGAACATAGTTAAAGGCAGCGAAATTATCACCGTAGGAGGGGTAAGATTCTCGAGAGACTCGCAATACAGCATTGATTATGACAGCGGCTTTATCTCCTTCTTTAATCTGGACGACATAACCAATAAAGAAGTCGTAGTTACTTACGAGTATTCTCCGTTCGGCGGTTCCGGCCAAAGTAATATTTTCGGGGCGAGGGCGGAGCTTAACCTCACCTCCTTTTCGCTAGGATCCACTTATCTTTTCTCCGGCAGCCAGTCGCCTCTGGAGGTCCCAAGCATAGGAGCCACGCCGACCAGTCTCAATGTTTTCGACATAGATTCAAAGATCACACTGACTCAGGATATGATACGCGGGGCGCTGGGTGATTCCTGGATACTGCCCACGGATATCAGTTTCTCCGGTGAAATAGCAAAAAGTATGTTCAATCCCAACACCTTTACCGCTAAGAACGGCGAAAAAGGCCCGGCGATGATAGACAGTATGGAAGGTACCGATAATATTTCCGGCTTTCCGACGCTTTATACTTCCTGGTTTGCTTCCAGTGTTCCGGTTGAAGATGCGGCTTTGAAGAACGATAGCGCGAATCCTGCCCTAAACAACAGGTCGCGGCTGCTCCTTTCTAATTTCAACGGAAGCGGTCATGATGAGACCTCCAACGCATCTAAACAGCTCCTCAGGCTGGATTACGATTTCAGCTCCGGGCTTTGGGGCGGTATCAGGTATCCGATATCGGCTTCAGGCGCGGATTACAGCAACTACAGATACATGGAAGTCTGGATGCTGGCAGACTGGTCCCAGGCTGTCTCGGTAAATGTTGACCTGGGGATCACCTCGGAGGACAGCACCGGCAACAGCGCGCTTGAGACGGAAGATGTGAACCGCAACGGCGTGTTGGATAACGGCGAGGATATAGGCATACCCATAAGGTATGCGAGCAATGTTATAAATGAAGGGGTTTCCAATAACCTTCTTGATACGGAAGATATGGATGCAAACGGTTCTTTAGACACAAATGAATCGTATTTTTATTACAATTTCGACCTAAACAATGCCAACGCTGGTTCGTGGGTGGCAAATACGGTCACTAACTCCGCCGGCACCTGGAAACTATTAAAAATCCCGCTCAGCTTTGATGATACCGGGACCGGCAAGGTGACAGGCAGTTCGGTGCCTTCAAAAACCCTGATAAAACACGTTCGTCTCTGGCTTAAAAATAAAACCGGAGCGTCTCCCGCGGGAAGCGTCGTGGTGGAATCTATGCAGTTGACAGGCAACAAGTGGCAGCTTAAGAATATCTCGAGCGCCTTTATATTTAATGTTAAGACTATAAGCAAGGATACGGATTCTTCCTACATACCGCTGACCAGCAATTTCTACACGCTCAATACGGCGGCAGATGCCACCAGAGAACAGTCTCTGGCGCTTGCCTACACCGGTTCTACTACTTACTCTAATTATGCCGTTAAGTTCTATTCCCAGGCCGTCAGTTTTATGGATTACGCGACATTGAGATTTGATATCTACAAGGTAAATGCTTTCCCGGGTGACATCGTTTTTATCAGGCTGGGAAGCGATGAGACAAATTATTATCAATACAATTTTCAGCTGGACAGCGCCGGGCAGGGTTGGCAGACAATGTCCGCGGCGCTCTCAAGCCCTGCTGTCAGGAACGGGACTTTTTACATAAACAATGTGAAGCAGATCAGCATCGGTGTGCTGAGTCCGACAGGGGGAGGCGGCGGCATAGTATGGGTTAACAACCTCAGGGTTGCCGACCCCTTAGCTACCGAAGGAATAGCCGAAAGGCTCGGCGGCAGCGTCAAGTTCGGAGACACACTGGCAGTCACACTCGACTACAAAAATATGCAGAGCAGGTTTACCCTTTTTGAAAATGCGAGCACCAACACGGCCATTTCTCTGGCCCAATCTAATCAAAGCGTTAAACAGTCAATCAGATCAACTCTTGCGTCGGGCACTTTAAAACCTCTCGCGAGCATCCCTATAAATATAACCTACAGGAAGGACGAACTGCTTACTGATGACTCGGATAAGAATAACCCTAATTATCTTTCTTTCCCTGAAAGGCAGACGGAAGCCTATTCGGGAAGCGTAGGGCTGAGCTTTCTTGCCCCTTTTATCGTCTCAGTAAACGGAAGTTATATGGAGGATATTTCTAAATACTTGCCCGGAGCGCAGTCCCTTAATGTTGACAATACGCAGTCAAAAGCCTACCAGCTCACTTCGCATGCTTCTTATTCACTGCCGGCAGACATATTCGGAATTCCTCTCGGCAAGAATGACCTGGCAGCTGATTTCAATTATGGCGAGAACAAGATCTCTCATGACCTGCTCACCGCGAATAATACCTACACGATAACCCGTGAGACGCTTTACAGGTGGAGCGGAGGCTATGAAATTTTGCCGGGTATTCCGCTAAGTCCGATGTATTCGTACCGTACTCAGGAAAAGAGAGGAAATGTCTATGTCTCAAACACATCGATAAACATATCCAACCCCTATGTTTCCGACTTCACGCCGCAGACCTCTTCTAAATCAGCCGGTTTATCAGCGGCTTTTACAAGAATGCCGGGTTTCACTCCGAGGGTAAACTACAGCGGTCAGGTAGACAGAGATTTCAATGTTAATCAGCTTAGGACAAATAATGTTATAGAGATAGCCTCAGAATTTAGGTTGAGTGAGTGGTTCTCAGAGCTAGCCCCATTGTCGCCTTCATTGAATGTAAGCCACAGGATCGGTTCCAACGCGCTCTATGATCAGTACTCCGGCGGAGCAAGTTCCCCCCTGGCAACCCTGCAGTTGATGGACGAGTGGGGCTTATTGCCGCTCGAAAAACTGGCCTTAAACAGCTCGCAGGTTATTTCCGACAACATCAACGGAAGGGTAAAACTGGGCGCGCTCTCGTTTAATCCGAGAGGCAGCCTTTCAAGCGAAAGAAACCTGCAGAGCCAGTTCCTCACGCGCACCGGCATCTATTCGTTAGGCACGGGGTTGGTGATGGAAAATCCCCCGATTCCGCTGCTTGACTTCCTGAAGCCGGTCTCGCTTAACGTAGATTATGATTTTAAGAATATACAGAGATTTGATTCAAACAATCTGAAGATCTCTGATGACTATCTTCACACAGGCAATATTACCTCGCCGTTCCGCATTTCAGATGATTTTAACGGGTCCATAACCTTCTCGACCTCAATAGAGGACAGACTGGAGAATAACATACTTTACCAGAACCGCAGTTATACACCGGGCATAGAGATAAATCAAAACCTTGTTTTCAGCGATCCAATTCACCTGCCTGATTTCTGGCCCTTTAACGGGGCAATAATCAGGATAGACCAGGCGCTAAGAATGAACTACAGGCTTAATGTAGCTCTGACACGAAACCTGATCTCAGGTTCAACGCTCAACAGCCAGATCAACACAGATTCTTACAATGCCGGGACCACCTTACAGTATAAATTCTCCAAGAACATCCAGGCCGATATGGGTGTTGTGTTGACTTATTTTACCGACAATATGGCGAGTGTAAATAATTACATAGGTTACGGCGTGAACCTTAAAGTTAGCGCCGTGTTCTAAACAGGGGGAAAAGTGAGGTTGTTTGAAGAATTGCTGGACTTGATTTTCTCGGCGCGCTGCCGGGAGTGCGGTGAAAAATTGGATCTAACGCGCAGGGCCTGCCTCTGCGGGAAATGCTGGGACGCCATACGGCTGATTCGGCCTCCTGCGTGTGTCTCCTGCGGAAAGCAGATGAAAAGCGATCTGGAAGCGATATGCGGCGAATGCCGCCTGTCAAAGCATCTTTTCATCGATAACCGTTCTGCGGCAGTTTATGACGGTGTGATGCGCAATGCCATTCATCTTTTCAAGTACGAAGACAAGAGGAAGCTCGGGGAATACTTTGGGGAAATGACGGCGGAAGCGCTTTCTGCCTTCGGCGGTGTTTCCGGAATAGACTGCCTCATTCCGGTTCCTATTTTCAGAAAGAAACACCGCGATTTCAACCAAGCGGAAGTCCTTGCCGGGTATATTGGCAAGAAATTCGGTCTTCCAGTCTATTCCGATGTGCTTTTTAGGGTAAAGGACACCAAGCCGCAACATGAATTGAGCAGAGACGAGCGCAGGCAGAATGTCAGCGGCGCTTTTTCTCTCAGAAACCCGGAAAAGCTTGATTCAGCAACAGTGCTGTTGGTTGACGACATACTTACCACCGGGGCTACGGCGGATGAATGCGCCGCGGCTATTCTGGGAGGGAGTAAGGCTGTTTCAGTGCGTGTTTTCACGCTTGCCAGGGCTGAATAAAGTTAAGTATTGCAGGCCGGATTCCAAAAGGTCATTTCAATTGAAAATCCGGCTCCAATATGATAAAATCAGATTAAATATAATAGAGTGTTACGGAGGTTAAATGCACATATGCCTGCCTGGTGATGACTATTTACCGTCTTTTGACGGCGCCGTAACATCTATTAGAGCCTATGCCAAGGAGTTTCGGAAGCTTGGGCACAGAGTTTACATCCCCTGCCCGGTTTATCCCGACCCCAAAGATCCCTCGAAGAGCTATGCCGACAACGAACCGGACATTATCAGATATGTGTCCCGGTCAGCTCCGTTTCCTCCGAAATACCGCCTTACTTTTACCTGGCAAACCAATGTGAACTGGAAAGATTGGAATCTTGATATTGTTCACTCACAATCGCCGTTCCCGCTGGGTTATCATGGTTTGACCTGGGCCAGGAAACTCGGTATACCGGCGATGAATACGTACCACACTCTCTATCCTGAATACGTAAACACCTACATTAATCAGCCGCTTATTAAGAAACCGCTTTCCTATATCACAAAGAAGTTTTCAAAATGGGTCCTGAATAAGTTCGATTTGGTAATTTCCCCGTCGCCTCAGATGGCTGAAGACCTTGTCAAGTACGGCGTCAAGAAGCCGATAGAGGTAATGCCCACCGGTATTGACCTCGACAGGTTTAAGGTAAACTACAGCGGTGACGCGTTCAGGCAGAAATACGGCATCAAGAAAGAAGAGAAGATGCTTCTCTGCATGTGCCGTCTAGGGCGCGAGAAAAACGTGAATTTCCTGATAGACGCTCTGCCACTTATTTTGAAGAGGCTTCCAGATACAAAACTGGTCATATGCGGAGAAGGCGTTGCCAAGCCGGAACTTGAAGCCCAGGCGAAGCGCCTCGGCGTTGAGAATAAAGTAATTTTCCTTGGGTTTCTTACTCCGGAGGATTGGGTCAACGCATACGCGGCGGAAGATCTTTTCGCCTTCGCGTCTGTCACCGAAACCCAGGGGCTGGTCCTGCTTGAAGCGATGTATTTCGGCAAGCCTGCGGTCTCAATAGGCGAGATGGGCGTTATTGATGTGCTTCAGGGTTTTGAGAAACAGACCGGCGGTTTTCTCACAAAAAATGACGTAAACGATTTTTCGGATAAGGTAGTGTCTTTGCTAAGCGATAAGGCCCTGTACGAACGCAAGGCGAACGAAGCCAAAGCCAGGGCTCTTGAGATGTCCTCGGAAAATATGGCGATGAAAATGCTTAAGATTTACGAGCGCCTGATAGAAGAGAATAAAGCCAAGATTGGTGGAAGTAAGTAAGTGAAGGCCGGTTTTCTGGCTTTGCTCCTTTTAACGCTGCTCTTTGAAAATATTTTCTGCGCTGAAATAGGGCTGATTGACGGAGATAACAGGCCGCTGGGCCAGGTTTCCTCGTCGCCCGGAATCAAAATAGCGGATTTTACGGAGCCGGCGATATTGTTTGCGGCGGGAGCGCTTCTCTATACGCAGGACGAGGCAATGCACGATATCTTTCTGAA
>Ga0209083_1000177_pt1 | contig 99001 bp, 79 predicted proteins | sample AM7aDNAmetaG_FD_184132 | JGI IMG/M metagenome (GOLD analysis project Ga0209083, IMG submission 184132) | Freshwater microbial communities from Finland to study Microbial Dark Matter (Phase II) - AM7a DNA metaG (SPAdes) (version 3) | ecosystem: Environmental > Aquatic > Freshwater > Lake ...
TTGTTGAGCACACACACCTGAGTCCTGAACTCGCAGAGGAAATTATTTACCAAGATGCTTATTTGTGCTTGATTGTAAGAGGATTTGAGATCGGTTCATTCGGTTTATTTTGCTTAGTGTACCATATGCCAGGTTGACACAAGGATTTATAGAGGAAAGATAATTATTTAACATGCGGATACCATCATTTTAAATTACTAATTGATACGGTTTGTTAGGTTAAAAAAAATGGTACCTTTATAGGCTTAAAAAAAATGCATGAAATATTGTGACGGAATTTTACTGAAGTATCTTTTTTTAGTAAAATCATGAGGTTTAGCTTTTATCATTTAATCGTTGTACTTCTTCTCTTATCCACCAGGAACGGGTTTTCTGAAGGGACAAAAGAATTTTGGCCTGATCCTTCCCAGGAAACAAGAGTGCTTATTGCCAAAGGAACCAATGGGGGCCAGCAGCGAGATCCTTTTGCTCTCTATGATGGTGCGGCTGATTACAGACTCTATTTTCACATTCAGGATCCGCTGGTGGAAAAGGTCTATTTTGGGATCGGAGAGCGCAATGGGGCAAGTGTGAACTCAAATGGGTGGAGAATACACGAACCTGACGGTACTGTGGTCTATCAGGGTTCAGTGCCCGCAGCCGGACAGGGATTTATAATTTCCTATGATCAAGCAATTCATGGTCCGAATGCTCTGGATCCCCTGGGTTATGATGCCTTAAGCGTTAGCCTTCCGGCGGGAGCTCCGGGAGGCGATTATTTTATGACCTTCGATGTAGGCAACAACACTTCCAGAACATTCAAATTTCTTGACATTACTGTTGTTAATTCTACTACGAATAAAGCCATAGATGGCAGGGTTTTTTCAAAAAACTGGCAGTTCAGCAACCCTTCCTCCGGATTCCCCAGCACGTATGCCGTGTTTAAGGGGCTTATGTTTGTATATTCTGCAGATAAAATTGTCACGAAAGTCAATCCCAATGGGATGGAAGGCCGCGATTTTTCATTTTCATGCAATGAATCGGGATGTTTTCCTATTGCTCCTCCATACAATGCACAACAGGCCCGGCAATCACAACCAGGACCTGTCCCTCACAACTATCCGCAGTTTAAAATTTTCCTCAACAATCCCGATCCCGATGTCTATCCTGACGGAACGATCGGCCAGTTGGTCGATGGTTCAGTTTCTACCGAATCCTTTTGCAACACAGGAAGGGTCAATTTCAATTTTGAGACCTCACCTGTGGATGCAATAGGGACAGTTGAAATAATTTTGACACTCAGTGCCCTGACACCCCCCATGGTCGACCGGGTTTTGATTACGAACAATGTTCCCGGGGGAATTTATTCGGTCGTTTGGGATGGGAAAGACGGCGCAGGGAACCAGGTTCCCAACGGCTCTGTATTCCTTTTCACATTAAGATATACCAATGGATTGACTCACATGCCATTGTGGGACGTTGAGAACAATGCGAACGGATTCATCGTCACACTTGTCAGGCCCATACTCGTTCCTCCGCTTGCTGATCCGGCTTTCTATTGGGACGATAATTTGGTTGGGGGTTCTCAGGTAATGACCCCCCCTGGATGTACCGTACCCCCTTCCACTTCATGCCATGCATGGGACAATCAGTGGGGTGACCAAAAATCAATCAATACATGGTGGTATCTTGTAAGCAATTCTACGGCGAATGTAAGCCTGACCTATAAAATCAGTCCATCCACCCTTGTTCCTTTTAATCCACCTACCCAGGTATGTCCGGGAAGTACTAATATCTTTACGGTTAATCCTGATATAAACTCCTCATCCTACCATTGGGTGTGGACAGGAGGAACCCAAAATACCACCGCACCTACAATCAGCATCACCTTCCCGCCAACTGCAACACCCGGAACTGATACTGTATACGTAAATGGGATCAATGCCGAATGTGGAAACGGTCCTGTTACAAAGATACCATTTACCATCCGTACCATTCCCGCCCTGTTGCCACCTTTTACCCAATCCACCTGTTCCGGCGTGGTGTTTTCGATTCCACTCACATCTAGCCAGCCTGGCACAACTTATACATGGACTGTAACAGGTGCAGATTGCAGCAGCAATATCACTAGCTGCCCTGTTGGCAATTTTTCCGGCACTTTGCTCACCGGGAATCTGTCCGTTAACGATTTATCTCCCGGAACCGTTACCTATCATGTCACGCCAGCTGCAGGATGCACCGGGTTACCTGGAAATATAGTAGTTACGGTTGCCCCGAAACCTACCATCTCGAGTCCATCCACTCCGGGTGAAAGCATTTGTAATGGTGGAACCGTTTCCATTGAATTGCAATCGCTTGCATTTCCGACAGCGGTCATTAACTATTCTGTTTTACCCGGCGGATGCAACAACATCTTGAATTGCCCTTCAGCAGGTACGGGTGGCCCCATCACCGCGACCCTGAACCTCTTAAACCCGGCGATCCCCGGATCTGTGGTTTTTACCATCATCCCTTCCATCGGGGGATGCAATGGCAACCAGGTACAATATACGGTGACTGTTTTGCCACTTCCTGTTGTGCAACTGGCAAATTTCGCTCCTGTTTGCCTGAATACAGCGCCATTTGCACTCACTGGCGGCACTCCTTCAGGTGGCACGTATACCCTGGGTTCGGTTCCTATTACCATATTCTACCCGGCAACAGTCGGTGCAGGTACCTTTTCGATTACCTACACTTACATGGATGGGAACAGTTGTACCAACTCCGATCACAAGAACATCGTCGTTCAACCCCTGGTCACTCCGAGCCTTGCGGGAAATACGTCAGTATGCCTGGGAGATGCGACATTATTTACAACCGATCCCAATATGACCAACTACCAATGGTCGGTCACTCCTGATGGAGTGATCCAGCCGGGCGCCAATTCCTGGGAAAAATACATCACATGGTCTACGACCAGCCCACCTCTGAAAACCATCACTGTTCTTTACACCAATCCTGTCAGCACCTGTGTGACCATTCCTGCAACGATATCATTGAGTGTAAACCCAAAACCCATCACGAAATTACAATCCTGTTTCGACAAGGTGACTACGCTTAACGCGAAACCCATCCTGCTGAAAGGAGGAACACCCCTGGGCCTGAACGGTCATTTCTATATTGATCAAAACTCAGGTCCTGCGGTTACCTATTTCAACCCCCTCGCTGCCGGGACCGGAGCACACTGGGTTTATTATGTTTATACCAACAGTGATGGTTGCCATGACGTCGATTCAGTACAAATCAATGTGTTGTCGCCTGCAGGCTTTTCATGCGGCAGCAATTTAACCGACCCACGCGATGGGGAATCCTATCAAACGATCCAGTTCGGGACCCAATGCTGGATGCAGGAAAATCTCAGATACCCGGGTCAGGCCGACCCCACTTCATTAGCCACACATCAAACCGACAATTGCATCTTCGAGCGCTATTGCATCTCTGGCGACGCTGCCTGTGCATTGTATGGCTCTTTCTACCAATGGGATGAACTGATGCAATACAACAGCGATCTTGTAATTACACGACAAGGTTTCTGCCCGCCTGGATGGCATGTGCCATCGTCGCCTGAATGGCAGGCACTGATTGAATACTACCAGGGCAATGGAATTGCCGGGGGTTCTCTCAAAGACCTGAATTCAGCCCTGGGATTCCAATCCATACTTAATGGGATTTTCTACCTCAATACTTCGTGGGCGTTCATTGCACCTCAGGCCCTGAAAGCAACCATGTTCTGGACTTCCACCCTTGATGCTGCCACCAGCAATAAACCCATTGTCCGCGGACTCAATACGCTCAATCCTTCCGTTTCTTTATATGAAAGTTCCAGGGCCAACGCTTTCCCCGTACGGTGCATGAAGGACTAAGTGCGTAACGGGAGACCCTTAATGCATGACGGTTGGCCGGTCACGAGTCACGTGTGTCACGGAACATGTGCCACGGGTTATATACTATGCGTCATATAAAAGGTAAAATAACACCTTTGCTTGGCAGGTTTGGGTAAAAACCTTAACTTTGCATTGAATTTTGAAAACCACGCATCCGTCTGGTAATTTTTTTATCATTCAATGAAAAAAAAACAATGCCGCTTTGGGTTTTTCAGTTTAAAACTCCTGTTGATCTTCATTCCTTTCTTTTCTTCTAATCCTGTCATTTATAGTTTAAACGTTAATGATTTTATACCATCTTACGAAATGAAGACCCATTTCGATAATATGGATACAGTTATCTGCAGAGAACAACCGGACGACACCTTGCCTGGAATTGCAAGATTCGACCATTCCGGATCCGGTTTTAATTTTTTTTATCTGAGATTGCATTTGTTTCATGCTGAATTTGAACGGCTTGATTTTTACGAACAGGCAAGGGTGCACGAAATTTATATCAATGATAAAAATGATTTCCATAGTGATTCAGCACTTTTTAGGACTGCCTTGGACAAAGCCCAGGCTCAGATTGAGTTGCACGAACTATATCAGCATGCATTAATCAGCAATGCATCCAATGATGAAATGGATAAAAGAAATATTATCCGGGCATCTCCATTTTTCAAAGGTGTTTCTCCAGATGGCCTGTTGAATATTCCCCTTGGGGGAGAAAACGAATGTTCGAGTGCAAAAGTTTCTTGTTCAGGAAATGTCTATTCTTTTCCGTCAGGCACCACCGGATATGCTCCCGACCCGTTGAACGGCTATCCGAATTACGGATGTTTCGGACCTTCAGCCGGACACTATGCCCCCGGGCCAGCGTGGTTTTACATGCAGGTTGGGTCTGCCGGTGATATTACCATCAATATCGCCCAATCAGGAAACCAGGATGTCGATTTTATCTGCTGGGGACCTTTTAACAGTTTAACCGACGGGTGTGCCAGCGGGCTCAACGGAACCTGCAGCAACGATCCGCTGAAACCCCCCGATTGTTGCGACAACAATGCCCCATCCTGTACCGGTTTTTATCCCAGGGGGAACATAACCGATTGCAGTTGGTCGGGAAGTGCAACAGAAACCTGTCATATTCTGAATGCCCAGGTTGGCGAAATTTATATTCTCCTTCTTTCAAACTGGAGCGGCAATGCAGGAACAATCACATTTGCGCAGGACCCTACCAGTACCGGAGTGACAAGCTGCAATATCGTTGTTTTTTGCTCCATGATTGCGATCACAGCCAATCCGACGGCTTGTAATGAACTGACCAATACGTTCACTGTTGCAGGAAATATCGAATTCAGCAATCCTTCGCCAACCGGCACTTTGACAATCACCGACAATACTGCAGTTCCACCAATTTCTCAAACGTTAAATGCTCCTTTTATCAGTCCGTTGCCTTATCATCTTGCCAATATTCCCTGCGACGGGACTGCCCATTCCATTACGGCTGTTTTTTCCGACAGTACAAATTGCAACCTTACCCAGCACTTCACAGCTCCTCCGGCAAGTTGTCCGCAGGCACTGATTGGCGGTGGGGGCACGATCTGCAATGATGGGATCCAGCAGGCCATTGTTACCGTCACATTTGTGGGAGCTCCCCCATTCAGGTTCGTTTATGAATTCAATGGGGTCCAGCAGCCACCTGTAACGCATAACAGCACCGATCCGTATCAAATTCCTGCTGCTGCCGGCATTTACACGCTTTTTTCACTGGAAAATGATGTATGTACCGGTACTGTTTCCGGGATTGCAACTGTTGTTGTCAATCCATTGCCAACAGCCATTCTTTCAGGCACTGCAGCAGTCTGCCAGCAATCGACTTCCCCTGGAATCACCTTCACCGGCGGATCAGCCACACCCCCGTATACCTTTACATACAATATCAATGGCGGAACAGCCTATACAGTAACCACCTCCACAGGAAATACGGTTACAGTGATGGTTTCCACATTTACTCCGGGGACCTTCACCTACAACCTGGTGAGTGTGCATGATGGAAGTTCAACAGCTTGCTCCCAGCTTCAGCCTGGAAGCGCCACAGTTACCGTCTATCCTTCTCCTACAGCAACTATTGCCGGAACAACAACAGTCTGCCAGCATTCAACTCCTCCCTTGATCACCTTCACCGGCGGATCATCTGCTGCTCCTTTTTCTTTTACCTACAATATCAATGGTGGCGCAGACCAGACGATAAACACCACCAGCGGCAACAGCGTCACAGTTGCTGTTCCCACGGATGCAGCCGGTGTTTTCACATATAACCTGCTGCGTGTTCAGGATGGCAGTTCCTTGGGGTGTTCCCAATCTCAGGCAGGCATTGCCATTGTAACCATCCTCCCTGTGCCTGTTTCATCATTCACCGGCGACACCACTGTTTGCCTGCCCCATTCCGGCCCGTTTCAATATCGCGCAGGCGGCGGTCCAGCCTGTACCTACAACTGGACCATCAATCCGCCTGCAACCGGATCGATTGTCGATGCAGGTGTTTCTCCAGCTGAAATTACCTGGAACAATCCCGGAGTGTCGGCTATCCTGGAACTGAATGCCACCATCACTGAGACCGGTTGCCATTCTAACTTTTCTCAGCGCATTACCATCAATCCGATTCCATATGTTGCCATCAAGCCTTGCTTCGACCAGATAACGAGCCGAAGTGCCAAACCGTTTATCCTCAGGGGTGGAAATCCATGGTCTGCAAGCCTGCCCCAGCAGGGCGAATATCTTGTGGATCCGCCAACTGCCGCTTTATCATTCAGCAATGGCAATTATTACTTTGATCCCTCGCTTGTCCCCGGAAACGACCAGATCACCTTTACCATTACCTATAAATATACAAGCCTGGTCAATTGTCCGGCGACTACCGTTGCAAGTGTACCTCTTACGGTACGTGGCATCAATCCACCCTGTGGAGATATGATGACCGACTACCGGGATTCACCACCCACTGTATACCGGACTGCATTGTTTGCCGGAAGGTGCTGGATGACTGAAAACCTGCGTTTTGGAGCTACTTTGAGTTCTCTTTCCCTGCAGCAGACCGATAACTGTATCGGTGAAAAATTCTGCCTGCCTGCAGATGATGCCAATTGCACGGCCTATGGAGGAATGTACCAATGGGATGAACTTATTCAATATCATCAGACCAATGCCCCTTTCCAGGGCATGTGCCCTGCCGGGTGGCATGTCCCTGACATTGGTGAATGGCAGGGATTGATCAATTCTCTTGTCAGCATAGCTCCCGGAGATGGATCGGCCGGGAGTACTTTAAAGGACCCGATATCCACCCCGGGTTTCCATGCCTTACTTGACGGAATCTATTACCTGAACACCTTCTGGGCCTTCAATGCAAACACACCTGCTGCAACCATGTTCTGGACTTCCAGTGTTGTGAACGACAAGGCAATTGCCCGCGGACTCAATACCATTAATCCATCGGTTTCAATGTATGAAAGCGCCAAAGCGAACGCTTTCCCCGTGAGGTGTATAATGGACTAACCAAATTCAACCATGAAAATTCTTCTGATCGAAGACGAAAAAGAACTATCCATATCCATCTCTGAATATCTCCAGAAGGAAAATCACCTGTGTGAAGCAGTGTTTAATTTTGAACACGCCATCGAGAAAATCAATCTTTATCAATACGACTGCATCATTGTCGATATCAACCTGCCCGATGGCAGTGGATTGAACCTGATCCGCGCACTGAAAGAAAACAAATCGGAAACCGGTATCATCATTATTTCTGCCAGAAACTCCCTGGATGACAAGATATCCGGACTGGAGATCGGTGCCGATGATTACCTCACGAAACCGTTTCATCTTCCTGAACTGAATGCACGCATCAAATCCATCATACGCCGCCGGAATTTCGGCGGGGTAAATGAAATCATATTCAATGATCTCCGTATCCTTCCAGAGCAAATGGAAGTAACAATCAATGGCCAGGTGATTATTCTGACGAAAAAGGAGTATGACCTGCTCGTCTTCTTTCTTTCAAACAGGGACCGGATTCTCAGCCGCGAAGCCATCGCGGAGCATCTTTGGGGCGACGAAATGGATACGGCTGATTCGTTTGACTTTATTTATACACACATTAAAAACCTGCGTAAAAAAATAATGGAGAAAGGTGGGGAAGATTATATCAAAACGGTATATGGAATGGGATATAAATTTACGGATCAATGAAGTTGCTTACACGAACATCCCTATCCTATATCCTCATCTCGGTTGTGGTTTTCATCATCAGTGGCCTAGTTTTTTTCAATCTCCTGCACACTATTTTCAAACGCCAGCTTGATGCAACCCTTACTGAAGAAAAAATGCTGGTAGAGCAAACCATCAACTATTCCGATAGCGTTCCCGATTTTCGGCTCGTATTCGGCCATATGATTGATGTTACCATTTTAAATGCACCGCAGCAAAAAAAAAGTTATATCAAAGATACCCTGATGTATGATAGCGACCTGGGCTCCTTTGCTTCTTTTCGCCATCTTTTTACAGAAAATACTTCCATCAAACAAAAAGGGTACACCATCAACATATACAAGCCCTTGCGCGATTCAGAGAATCTGATTGCAGATATTGTTATTTCCCTTGCCCTGGTTTTCATCAGCCTGCTCCTCTTGCTGGTAATTGTTAATTATTTCATTACCAGGCGTATATGGATTCCTTTTTATCGCATCCTCCATAACCTGAGCATCTATGAGATCAACCAGGCGAAACCCCTGGAACTGGCCGGGAGTGAAATCTATGAATTCAAACTCCTGATGACGGCCCTTGAGAAAATGTCAAAAAAGATACAGTTTGATTATATGAATCTCAAAGAATTTAATGAAAATGCAGCGCATGAACTTCAAACGCCGCTGGCCATCATTAAATCAAAACTTGAATTGCTGATCCAGAAAGAAAACCTGGATGAAAATCAGCTTCAACTGATCAGCGGGATATTTGAAGCGACCACACGCATGTCGAAACTCAACCAGGGTTTGTTGCTTATTTCCAAGATTGAAAACAATCAGTTCAATCAAACTGAAAACATAAATCTGGCGCAAATTCTTGATAAAACAATTGAGCATTTTGAAGAAATGATCGATCACCGGGGAATTACAGTCTCAAAAGTTTATCAAAACCATGTAACGTTAATGATGAATCCCATCCTGGCGGAGATATTTATCACGAACCTGGTGTCGAACGCCATCAGGCACAATATCCTGAACGGGCGCATCGACTTAATCGTAAAGCACGATTCGCTTACCATCACGAATACGGGACAATTATTAAAAACGGACCCAGGCGAACTATTTCAACGGTTCAGGAAATCCGAAAGCAGCAACGATTCGGTGGGACTCGGCCTTTCCATCGTACAAAAAATAGCCGGTCTTTATCAAATGAAGGTGGTTTATCAACACCATGAAGGTTTGCATACATTGATAATCTCCTTCGGATAAGTCGTTTCTTCAAAATTCCAACAGAATCACATCTCACATTTGCAGATAACCTTAAACCACAGTACCTGAAAGAATGATAAAAAAAGCATTGTTAATAATATTACTGGGACTATTCAGTACCATTATTTTCGCTCAAACCAAAACAGAATTGCAAGCTGTTGAGCTCCAGAAACCTATTTTAGAATACATTTCGAAGAATTTCCATGGTTATTCGATTGATAAAATTTTCAAGGTGGATGCCAAAGGTGTAATCACTTACGACATATGTGTGAACAAGGATAAGACCCATGAGAAACTTTTCTTCGATAAAGATGGGAAATTTCTCAGGAAAGAGTCCTGTTCACAAGAATGCTGCCAGGGCCCCGTAAAAAAATAGCTATTGCTTTTCCTCTATCATCAAGCCGGATCAAACGATCTGGCTTTTTTTTTAAATTAACCAAATCTGAAAATGAAGTGACAAGGTTTTAATGGTTATCTTTATTAGATTTGCAAACAGATACATGAATGTTTCTGTATTTGGGTTCAATGATATCTCAATTTTTCCTAAAAAATTTTTATGGGTTACTCACCAACAAAGAAAGCACGAAAGCACAAGCAAGCCACACTTTCACCCATGGATGGCGTTCGTTCCGGTTGGCGGCAGAAATGGCCGGTGTTGTTTTTTATTTTTGGCTTCGCTGTTTTAATGATCATTTTTTATGCCTTCTGGCTTTCAGATTACGCTCAAAACAGTATTCAACTTTACATTGTTTATCTGAATGCAAAGGTCTCGAGCTTCATTTTGAACATATTCGGGATGAAGACCGTGGCCGACAAGGTACTGATCTCTTCTCCTGCATTTTCAGTGAGCATTGCGAGGGGTTGCGACGCGGTGGAGGCAATGGCCCTTTTTGCATCAGCCCTTTTAACATTTCCTGCAAAATGGAAATACAAACTGATAGGCCTTTTTACCGGCATTGCCATTCTGTTCGCCCTCAATATCCTAAGGATTATATCACTTTTCCTGACCGGGATCTATTTCCCAAAAGCTTTTGATATCATGCATATAGAGGTTTGGCAGGTACTCTTTATCTTATTTGCCGTCGGACTATGGATCTTCTGGATAAAATGGACAAGAAAGGAGGCGCCTCATGCTCAGTAGCAGAACATTATTGTTGTTCCTGCTTAAGGCAATCGTTATTTATGGGTTGCTTTCAGCCCCCATTTCCTTTTATGATGAAACATATGGCAAGTTGTACCGGAATGTTGCCGGAATTTTTTTCAGTAAGTTCCGGGATAGCGGGTTCGTCAAATTTAAAGAAGGGAAACAACCTGCCACAACCCACGTCAATGTTGGAAATTATGCACTTGTTCGTCCCGATGGTACTTCCCGAACGGCATACGTTGATATCAATACCCGTTTCCTGGGTTATCTGCCTACCATTTTATTGATATCGCTTGTTTTGGCATCTCCGGTACCCTGGAAACGAAGGCTGATCGCCCTTGCCGTTGGCCTGGTTCTTGTCACGCTGCTGGTCATTTTCAAGCAATGGATCGGCTTGTTGTGGCTTTGCGAGGAATCACCCTGGCTGCAACTGACTAATTTCACTGTGTCCGGAAAAAAATTGTTAGGATCGGTCAATACCATCATCTCGGTGTCGGCCAGTACCGTACTCTATTTTGTAGTGGTTATCTGGTTGCTGGTAACCTTTAACAAAGATGATTTCAAGACAATAAAGGTCAAAAAGTAGCAGGTACGGTTTATAAATCCTTTGGTTTATCCCTTCAGTATCAAAATATCGAAGGTGCCAAAGGCAACCCCGGTTGGCCCAATGGTAATCGGTATACGGAGATGAACCACCTGTTTACAAATGCAAGATTTTTTTAATGGAAATGGCCACTTCTGGCACCTGAATTGGTTGCCTCAACAGCTTGCTATGTAAACCCGGGTTAACAGAATGATGTCGCCGGTCGCGCACCACGGGTTATCAGGCTATTTTGAAATCTTCTCCATGACCATTGCCAGAATCTCATCCTCGGCGGATTTTGTTTTCCTTACAAGTTCCTCCGCCTGATTCATGATCTCCTCCAGAAAAGCAATGTCTTTGAAACCAGCTCCGTTCACCTTCACATTGAGATAGGCACCTATCACGGCAGAGCGCACACACAACGCGCCAACACCTGCATCAGTGACTGAATTCGGATTACCTGTATCAACCATGGCCCTGATGATTTCAAATGATTCAAATGCTTTCTGCATGGTACGGAATGGAATTTCGATGGCATACCTGGTGGCAGCCTGGATGGCAGCTATGCGCAATGCCTTCTCCTCTTCTCCCCCTTTGGGCAAACTGAATGCATCCATGATTTTGTTGAAAGCCCTGGTATCCTCGTCAACAAGGAACAACAATTCATCTTTCAGTTTCTGCCCCTTTTCAGCCCATGTAGAAAACTCTTCCCAGCGATCGTCCCAACCCGCTTTGTGCGATGACAGGTTCGCGACCATGGTTCCCAGCGATACACCCAATGCAGCGATATATGCCGAAACTGATCCGCCACCCGGAGCCGGAGATTCAGAAGCCGTTTCATTGGCAAATCCTTCGGCAGTCATGGAAACAAGTTTTTTATCCTTCGGGTCCTCCAGTAAATACTCAATGATCTTTTCCCGGGGATTAAATGGTTTCAGGTCATCCAAACCAAGGGATTTGACTGCAATTTTAATAAGCTCTTCCTCAGAAACCCCAACTGATCTTTGTTGCTTGTGCAGGAAATATTTACCGGCTTCAATCATTGCCTTTTTAGGAACAAGGCCAACAAGCTCCGATCCTGAAACGCGCATCCCTCGCTCCTGGGCTTTCTGACATGACACTTCAAATGCCTCGTGTACAGAGGTTATCCCGATATTTGTGAGATTAATGGATACTTGTGCGATGCCGTACTCCTCGATGAACCATCCGATTGCTTTGCAGGCCCTGAGCGCACCCGGCACCCAGACTTCCTTCCCCTGGTCGTCTTTTTTAATTTTACCGGTGACCGGGTTGCCTTCGCGAACCGGCCTCCCTTTCTCACGGATATCGAATGCAACGGCATTCGCACGACGCGTAGAGGTGGTATTCAGGTTGATATTGTATGCCACCAAAAAATCACGGGCGCCAATGGCAATGGCACCAGTGCGTGGATTAAACAACGCCGGGCCGAAATCTGGCTTCCAGTGCGGGTCTTCCAATTTTTTCGGTAAGCCTTCGTATTCACCGGAGCGGCAATTGGCAAGATTGCGGCGTTCAGGTGACAGGGCTGCATTTTCATAGCAATAGACAGGTATTCCCAGTTCTTTCCCAACCCGCTCAGCAAGCAAATGTGCAAACCTGGCAGTTTCTTCCATGGTAATATTCGAAATCGGCACCAAAGGACATACATCAGTGCCGCCAAATCTGGGGTGTTCCCCGTGATGCCTGCTCATGTCGATCACTTCAGAAGCTTTTTTTATCGCCTGAAAAGCTGCTTCAATAACGGCCTCCGGAGTTCCTACGAGGGTAACTACCGTTCGGTTTGTAGCTGCCCCCTGATCGACATCCAAAAGCCTGACCCCCTTCACTTTTTCAATTTCATTGGTAATGAGTTTGATCACACCCAGATCCCTGCCTTCAGAAAAGTTAGGAACACATTCGATTAGTTGTTTCATGTTGAATTGCGAGGTAGCGAGGGAGCGAGGCAGCGAAAATGTTTAAGCTGAACGTCGTCCTCAGGTTATTTTTTTGCAAAAATATGGAAAACTTTGAATTTATTATTTTCCTTACGTTGCTGCCGCGTTACTGATCGAATTCATTTTTCACTATTTTTGCTAGCACATACACAAACCTTTCATTATGAAAAAACTATCTCTCTTGATGTTCATTTCGCTGTCGATGTTCCTTGTTCAGTGCAAGCAAAAAGAAAACACAGGCCAGCAAGGTTCGGCCAGATTTATTACACAAACTGTTGCCGATTCGGTTATTTTCAAACTGACGCGAAATTTTGGAGAAGCCAGCAAAACCCGCATGGAAAAAGGGGTTAATCAATGTGCGACCCTCTGGACCTCCCAGGATGGCAATGAGCAGGTATTTCAGGCTTTCTGTTTGAAATACTTTGTTGGAGACCCCGGAAAGCTCGAAACTCTTTTTAAAAGGTATTCTGCCAACTGGGAATCGCTGTTCGGACATTTCAATATGATCAGCCTCGATTTGAAACGTGGGATGCACATTGATGACGGTGAAATGCTTGATATTGACGAACTCTTTGGTGCCTATGAACCTGGAGCACATTTTAATGAAGATTTTTTCAACAACAAACTTGCATTTGTAACCGCTCTGAATTTCCCGTTTTACTCCTTACAGGAAAAAGAGGCGCTTGGACCAAAGTGGAATCGCACCGAATGGGCCTACGTACGCATGGGGGATCTGTTCACGGCACGTGTACCGGCCGATGTCAATGTAAAGATTGCCGAAGCGCTTACAGCAGCCGATAATTATATCTCGGGGTATAATATTTATGTCGGCAACCTGCTTGATGAACAGGGGAAGACACATTTTGACAAGGACATGAAGTTGTTGTCGCACTGGAATCTCCGTGATGAGATAAAAGCCAATTACAATAAAGGCGACGAAGGCTTGGTGAAACAAAAGATGATCTACCAGGTCATGCTCAGGATCATCAATCAGGATATTCCTGATAGTGTGATCAACAATCCTTCATTCCAGTGGAACGCAGTTTCAAATAAAGTATTTAAAAACGGCGCTGAGGTTGCCGTCGCTGCCGAACCAGATACAAGGTATGCCACGCTGCTGAACAATTTCAACAGCATGAAATTGATGGACCCCTATACTCCCATGTATCCTACTTATATCGCGCGCTCATTCGATGGCGGGATGGAAATCACACAGGAACAGGTAGAAAAACTATTTACCGAATTCTGCTCCTCAGCACAGGTAAAACAAGTAGGAGCCCTGATCAGCAAGAGGGTCAACCGCCCGTTGCAACCATTCGACATTTGGTATGATGGCTTTAAGGCGCGCAGCAATATGAATATGGAAATGCTCGACAAGACAACACGTGCAAAGTATCCGAACACCCAGGCCTTTGAAGCTGATATCCCGAATATCCTGATAAAAATGGGATTCAAACCGGATAAAGCCAAAGAGATTGCCTCGCACATTACAGTTGATCCCGCCCGGGGAAGCGGACATGCATGGGGAGCCCAGATGAAGGGAGACAAGGCACATCTGAGAACGAGGATCGGCAAAAATGGTATGGACTACAAAGGATACAACATAGCCATCCATGAACTCGGCCACAATGTAGAACAAACAATTTCACTATACATGGTTGACAATTACATGATGCAGGGGGTACCAAACACAGCGTTTACCGAGGCATTTGCATTTACTTTCCAGAAACATGACCTTGAATTGCTGGGGATCAAAGACAACGATCCCGACAAAGATGCCCTCGCGGCAATTGATAACTTCTGGATGAGTTATGAAATCATGGGCGTTTCATTGCTCGATATGAAAGTGTGGAAATGGCTGTATGAAAATCAAAAAGCAACGAAGGAGCAATTGAAAGAAACTGTTGTCAAAACAGCCATTGAAATATGGAATCAGTATTATGCACCGGTCATCGGTGTAAAAGACACTCCGATCCTGGCCATCTATTCGCACATGATTGACAATCCGCTGTACCTTTCAAATTATCCGGTCGGACACCTTATTGATTTTCAACTTGATCAGTTCCTGAAGGGCAAAAATTTCGCAGATGAAGCGATCCGGATCTATTCCGCAGGGAAACTGATTCCGCAGCTTTGGATGAAAAACGCAGTGGGTTCAGAAATATCCATCAAACCGCTCCTGGATGCCACGGATGCCGCTTTAAAAACCAATCTATGATTTCTCATTACCTTCCCAAAGGACTATATATCTGCAGGTTAACAGGTATCAATTACCGGGAAACTCATGATCGGGTAATTACCCGCAGACCAGGTTCCCGTTGAGAATAATCTGCTCTGCCTTATTGCTTCCATAGGCATAAGGCATAAATGAGTAGGTTGGAATCGGTTTTGTGATAAAAACGTTGGCAATTTTTCCCCGGGCGATGCTTCCATACTCATCGCTCAATCCCATTGCATAGGCACTGTTGATGGTCACGGCATTGATGGCTTCTTCAGGAAACATGCGGTACTTGATGCAAGCCATTGAAAGAACAAACTGCATGTTGCCTGAGGGTGATGAGCCGGGATTAAAATCGCTGGCCATGGCCACCGGAAGGCCCGCATTGATCATTTTCCGGACAGGGGCATAGTTCATTTCCAGGAAAAATGCAGCTCCGGGTAAAACCGTTGGCATTGTATCAGAGCCCAACAGACACTTTATTTCTTCATCGCCCGTGTATTCGAGATGATCGACTGAAAGTGCATTGTATTTTACCCCAACCTGGATTCCGCCTGAATAATCAAGTTCATTGGCGTGAATTTTTGCACGCAGCCCATATTTCAGGCCGGCATTCAGTATCCGGTCTGTCTCTAAAACGGTGAAAAAGCCACGATCGCAAAATACATCAATATAATCAGCAAGCTCATCTGACGCCACTTGCGGGATCATTTCAGTGATCACCATGTCGACGAATTCATGCTGCCGGTCTTTATAGCCAGCAGGTACCGCATGAGCGCCAAGGAATGTAGCAACAATTTTAAGGGGTGAAAGGGTTTGCAGCGACCTGATCACCCGAAGCATTTTTAATTCATCCTGCACGTTTAATCCGTATCCGCTTTTGATCTCCACAGCACCAGTTCCCATCTTCATGATCTCATTCAGCCGGCTCAAAGCCTGTTCAACCAGTTCCTCCTCTGTGGCATCATGTAACCTTTTTGCCGAATTAACAATGCCCCCACCCCGTCTTGCAATTTCCTCGTAACTCAATCCCTTTATCTTATCAATATACTCTATCTCCCTGCTTCCTGCATAAACCAGGTGGGTATGGCTGTCGCAGAAACTGGGAAACACCATTTTGCCGGAGGCGTCAATGACGGTGGTGACGGGTGACACATGATGCATGACAGAAACGGGCACTGGCATTGTGCCAAAATCCTTTATTCTGTCACCTTCAATCTGCAGCCATGCATTTTTAATGGTTTTCAGCACTGACATGGCTTTCCCTGCCACCATCCGTTGTGGTTTCTCTTCAACCTGTATGAGTTCCTTGATGTTTGTTATCAGGATGGACATGGATCACAATTGGTTCACGAAAGTAACCATTTTTTATAAAATCATGATCCTTTTCAATTCTCAGGGTCCGTACATTTTTTTTCATTGAAAAGCACATCAACCTCACCACGGGATTTAATACATTCTTCAAGGCGACTCTTCAATTTCCAGCAGGTCATCTGCCTCAGATCTAGGAGCCTTGAAAGTTCGTAGGTAGAAATTGCAGGATCATGGCATACCAGGTAAACAATGCGAAAAGCTTCTGTGATCGGAATATGGCACCGGTGAAAGATGGTATGAGCGGTTGCCGACTCTTCGGTTTTACATCGTGTGCAACGACGCGCCCAGGCTGTTTTCCCTTTACAATAATTTGCGTTTCCGCACTTGTTGCATACAAACCCGGATTCCCATTTCTTTTCAGCAAGGAATTTCCGACAATCATCCTCCGTGGAAAAAAAACCGGCAAGTTCACTTAAATCAAGATGTTTGAAAGATATTGACATACTTCATTACGAATCAGGATGCAAATGTAAAAAAAATAGTGATGTTTATGCGATTCATGTGGATATTTATTTTTATCTTTGCATCGTCATTTAAAAACTAAACAATGAAAAATCTGACTTTCATTTTCTTATTCCTTACAGCATTTACCTTTAACGCCTGCAGTAGCGCTGCAAACGAGAACAACAGCGGTGATGTAAATGCTGAAGGACAGGTAAACAAACTTACTGCAGAATCATTTCAAAAACTTGTCTGGGATTATAAAGCCAGTCCACAAGAGTGGGTTTTCAGTGGTGATCAGCCGGCCATTATCGATTTTTATGCTGATTGGTGCAGGCCTTGCAAGATGGTAGCCCCGATCATGGATGAGCTTTCCAAAGAATATAAAGGTAAAGTCAGAATTTACAAAGTCAATACAGATGAGCAGCGTGAACTGGCAGGGTTGTTCAATATTAATTCAATTCCGGCTTTATTGTTCATCCCGAAAACCGGGAAACCACAAATGTCGGTAGGCGCCATGCAGAAACCGGCTTATGTGGATCTCATCAAGAATGTGCTGGTGGTTAAATAGCGGACAAGCGGACATGTCGGCCGCCTCTGGTGTTCCTTTGTTACCCTGTTACCCTGTTACCCTGTTACCTCGTTACCCTGTTACCCTGTTACCCTGTTACCCTGTTACCCTGTTACCCTGTTACCCTGTTACCCTGTTACCTCGTTCTCTTATCAAAAGTAATTTTATTTTTTAATTCATAGAAAATGGTAGAGCACTTAACAAAAGCATCCTTCCTGGAGAAGGTCTTTAATTTCGAACAAAATCAGGAATGGAAATTTGAAGGGACCATTCCCTGTATTATTGACTTTTATGCCGATTGGTGCGGCCCTTGCAAGATGGTGGCACCTATTTTGGAAGAACTGGCCGTTGAATACAAAGGCAAGGTCAACATCTATAAAATTGATACAGAAGCAGAACAAGAATTGGCCGGGGCATTTGGAATCCGAAGCATTCCTTCCATGCTGTTTGTACCGGTGAATGAACAACCCCAGATGTCGGTCGGGGCTTTGCCGAAAGATTCACTTAAACAAGCCATCAGTGAAGTATTGCTGAAAGAAAGTGTTTGATGGTAGCCTTGTTTCCAACGGCCTATCACCCTTCTGTCGGTTACATGGCTGAGGTTATTCTTGCAGAAGAAATTTTTGTTGAAGCGTATGAAACCTACACAAAGCAAACCTGCCGCAACCGCTGTATAATTTTTGGCCCCAATGGCAGGCAAACTTTGAGCATCCCGGTTATCAAGTCAAATGGCAATCATACGCTCACAAAAGATATTCTGATCTCCCCACATCAGCCCTGGCAGAAAATTCATTGGCGTTCAATACAAACGGCGTACAACAATTCGCCGTTTTTTCTGTATTACCAGGACCACCTTGTCCGTTTTTACGAAAAGAACTATAAGTTTCTCCTTGACCTGAATTTAGAACTTATTCAAACGCTCCTGGAACTTCTTAAGATCGAATCTCGAGTCAAATTTACCGTCGAGTATGAAAAAAATAAAACAAACGTGAAAGACCTGCGGGCAAATTTTGGCACGAAACAAATTGATCAACAACTCAATTACCCGCATTATACCCAGGTTTTCGAACCAAGTCACGGCTTCATCCCCGGATTAACCACCCTGGACCTGCTATTCAACCTTGGACCTGAAGCATCCCCGTATCTTAAATCTATAAAAAAATAGCACTGCCTTAAGACCATTGATAGCCAATTTTGACTACTTTTGCATTTATTGAATCTAAATTAATTGGCAACTCTTTTCGATCTTAAACAAGGAGAATCAGGTCTGATCACAAAAGTGAAAGGACGGGGTGCCTTTCGTAAACGCATTACCGAAATGGGTTTTGTGAAAGGCAGGGAGGTGTCTGTAATAAAAGCAGCTCCATTACAGGATCCGGTCCAGTACAAGATCATGGGGTACCATGTTTCACTCAGACAAAGTGAAGCAAAGCTGGTAGATATCCTTCCCACTGAATTCCAGAACATTCCAGGAATTCCGAATCCTGAAATTGATGCATACAGCGGAACCATCGAAGAGCAATCGCATCGGTTTGATGAGGGTGACCGGGGAAAAATAATTGAAATTGCCCTGGTTGGAAATCCAAATTGCGGGAAAACCACCTTGTTCAATATTGCTTCGGGTTCGCACGAACGTGTTGGCAATTTCAGCGGCGTGACGGTTGATTTAAAAGAGGCCAGGTTCAAACATGCCGGATACACATTCAACATCACCGATCTACCCGGAACCTATTCTTTAACCGCATACTCTCCCGAAGAACTTTTTGTAAGGACGCACATCACCGACAAGGTTCCCGATATTGTCATCAATGTTGTAGATGCCTCCAATCTCGAACGTAACCTGTATCTGACCACCCAGCTAATTGATATGGACATCCGGGTGGTGATGGCGCTCAATATGTTTGATGAATTTGAAAAGTCGCAAAACCTTCTCGATTACCATGCACTTGCCAAACTCCTGGGAATTCCGGTCATACCCACCATCAGTTCCAAAGGCACAGGAATTTCCGAACTTTTTGACAGGATCATCGAAGTATTCGAAGACCGCGATCCGGTTGTTCGTCACGTTCATATCAATTATGGGAACGAAATTGAACGTTCAATCAGGAAAACGCAGGAAGCCATCTGGCAGGATAAATCATTGACAGACAGGGTTTCCTCAAGGTTTTACAGCATCAAACTCCTGGAAAAGGATACTGCGGTTCTGGCATCCATAGCATCATCGAAACAATATAAATCCATGGTGCAGGTTTCGGAGAGGGAGATCCTTCGTCTCGAAACAATTTTCAAGGAAGATTCGGCCACACTGATCACAGACGCCAAATATGGATTTGTAGCCGGTGCCCTGAGGGAAACAATGCAGAAGGTTCAGATTTTAAATCCTTCAAAATCAAAGAGTGAACGGATCGACTCTGTAATGACCCATAAAATTCTTGGGTTTCCGATCTTTATTTTTTTCCTGTGGATCATGTTTCAATCGACCTTTACATTGGGGGAGATTCCAAAACACTGGATTGATCTTGCAGTCTCCTGGATTGGAGCACAGGTCAGCACTGAACTTCCTTCCGGACCACTCAAGGATTTGCTTGTTGATGGAATTATTAATGGCGTTGGCAGTATCATCGTCTTCCTGCCCAACATCCTGATCCTTTTCTTTTTCATTTCACTCATGGAAGATACCGGCTATATGGCCAGGGCTGCTTTCATTATGGATAAGCTGATGCATAAAATAGGGCTGCACGGGCAGTCGTTCATCCCGCTCATCATGGGCTTTGGGTGCAATGTACCGGCCATTATGGTAACCCGCACGCTGAAAGACCGCAATGACAGGCTCCTGACCATGCTGATCAACCCCTTCATGTCGTGCAGCGCAAGGTTACCGGTTTATATTCTCATTACAGGGGCAGTATTTCCAAAACATGCAGGAACGGTTATTTTCGGGCTTTATATCACAGGTATCTTACTTGCAATAGGCATATCACTGATTTTTAAAAAACTCTTGTTTAAAAGCAAAGAAGCACCCTTCGTGATGGAACTCCCCACCTATCGCATGCCGACTTTTTATGTCATCATTCGGCATATGTGGGAAAAAGGAAAACAATATTTAAGCAAAATGGGAGGAGTGATACTGATCGCAGTAATCCTTATCTGGGCACTGGAATATTTTCCCGGTGGACCGTCAGTCAACCCTGATGTACGGTTACAAACATCCTATATCGCAAAATTCGGTAAAGCGCTCGAACCGGTTATTGCACCGCTTGGTTTTGACTGGCGCATGGGAGTGAGCCTCATAACCGGTGCGGCAGCCAAGGAAGTTGTTGTGAGCACCATGGGGGTACTTTTCGGATCAAACCATTTTCATGATAAAGAAAACCCGAAAACACTGGGAGATCAACTGCGACAGGCGACTTTTCAAGACGGAACTCGTGTCGGGCAAAAACTCTTCACCCCCCTGACGGGCATTTCATACCTGCTGTTCATTCTGATCTACATGCCTTGTATTGCTGTTGTGGCTACGGTAAACCGTGAATCTGGAAGCTGGAAATGGGCACTCTTCCTGATCACATACACAACCATTTTGGCATGGCTTTTGTCATTTGCCGTATTTCAAATTGGCAGTTTAATCCTTTCCTGAGATGATGTTGCAATTCATAATCGTTGGAATAATCGTTTTATCAGCATTGATACTGACAACCACCCGGCTGATCCGTTTTTTCAAAACCCCGGCATCAAAATGTCACGGATGCAGTGGGTGTGCATTGAAAGAGGTGACGCATGGCACGTGACGGGTACCTTGTCCACCAATCCGCTTTTCTCCATATCTTTGCTCTCCAACCAACAATACAACATATGGAAACAGGCATTTGTCTGCACAGCATAATCCCGGTGAGAGCTGACCCATCGCACAAATCAGAAATGGCAACACAGGTTTTGTTCGGCGAACTATACACGGTTACCGGGCAGGAAACCGGATGGTATAAAATCAGGTTATCCTACGACAATTATGAAGGCTGGATTGATATCTTGCAGTCCAACCTGATCGATGAACATGAATTTTCACGGCTTACCGATTCAGAGGTTTCCATAACCCTTGACCTGGTGCAACTTCTGTCAAATGAAAATGGAAAATCACTGATTCCACTGGTTACCGGGAGTTCTCTTCCCGGATTGGATAAATCACGCATACGGGTTGGGCAGGAAATATTTGTTTATGAAGGGTCTGTTTCGGATTCCAGGTTGCATGGGTCAAGCAAAATTTCCCATAACAATCTGAATTGCAAGCCACAACTCATCGAGGATGCCATGCTTTACATGAATGCACCATACCTTTGGGGAGGCCGCTCTCCTTTTGGACTTGATTGCTCTGGTTTTGTACAGATGGTCTACAAACTTCAGGGATTGAAACTCTTTCGCGATGCTTCACAACAAGCTGCTCAAGGAGAAATAGTCAGTCTGCTAGCTGAAGCTGAGCCGGGCGACCTGGCTTTTTTCGATGATCCGGAAGGCAAAATAACCCATGTTGGTATGCTCATTGATCATCACCGGATTATCCATTGCTCGGGCCGGGTTCAAATTGATTCTCTCGACCATGAAGGAATTTACAATGCCAATATGCAGAAATACACCCACAAACTCCGATTGATTAAAAGGATCATTTAATTTAGGTCACCCTAACCCCCTGCCCCCTGCTCCAATAAAAGGGGGAATTAGGGTTGGCTCATTTTGCCCGTTTATTGATCTTTTCCTGGTTGAAAACCCAGGTAAGGCGAAGGGTGATCACATTGTTGTATTGTTTGCGTGTATAAGAAGTTCTTGGGTAGGTGCTTGGATCTGTAACTAAAACCGTCCGGTTGCTTTTCACCGAATACTGATAACGAAGGTTTACCCAGAGTTTGCTCCAAATCCTGACCTGAAGATCGGCAATGACTGATATATCATTGTTTGAAAGTGGGGTTTGATAGTGAAAAATGCTGTCGTAAAAACTGTTTTTAGTTTCTTTGTAGTTAATCAGTCGTCCGTAAGAAAACCCCACACCTCCAGAGATCAGCTTTTTATCTGTAAAGTGAACCAGGATCGGAATCTCAGCATAATCCTGCACCAGTCGAAATGTAGTAGAATCGGTACTTCCCCTGTGATAACTTCCTTTCTGGCTGTACAATAATTCCATACTGACCGACCACTTTTTATTTTTACCAAACGGAACAGCGACCATCGGGCCGACATTAAGTCCGAATTTATGATAGCCAAAAAATTCGTCCCCATCCACCTGGGTGCAGTTTACACCAACGCTCACTGCACCGAGTATCCGTTGGGCTTTAGCCGCTGATGAAGAAACCAGGATCATTGCAAGCAGGAACGAAATAAAAACAACACGTTTTGCCATTGCCCTAATTCGTATATCGTATCTCGTAAATCGTAAATTGTAAATCATCAAACGTTTATTACACCTCCATAGTATGCTGCCCTTTCATGGTGAGCTGGATCCGCTTCCGGTCCATGTCAATATCCAGTATTTCAACCATCACCTTCTGATTGAGTTTCACCACCTCATTCGGATCCCGTACAAAACGATCGGCAAGCTGGCTGATATGTACCAGGCCATCCTGGTGCACTCCGAGGTCGACAAATACGCCGAAATTCGTAATATTGGTGATGATGCCCGGTAGTTTCATCCCGATCCTCAGATCGCTGATCGAATGAATATGTTTGTCAAATTCGAACATTTCGAATTGCTGACGCGGATCACGGCCCGGTTTGGCAAGCTCCTGCATGATATCCTGAAGGGTAGGCAACCCGACTTTTTCGCTGGTAAATTCTTCCAGCCTGATCTGCGAACGCAACGCTGGTTTCCCGATAAGGTCATCGACCGTACATTTTAATCTTTTCGCCATCTGATCAACCACCGGGTAACTTTCCGGATGCACTGAGCTGCGGTCGAGTGGATTCATTGCATCCCGGATCCGTAAAAATCCTGCTGCCTGTTCAAATGCTTTGTCACCAAACCGGGTAACCTTTCTGAATTCAATACGCGATTTAAAAGGGCCATGTTCATTGCGATAGGCGATGATGTTCTTCGCAAGAACCGGCCCAAGCCCCGATACATAGGTGAGCAATTCCTCGCTGGCGGTATTGACCTCCACACCAACCTTGTTCACACAACTCATTACTGTGTCATCAAGGCTTTTCATAAGCGCTGCCTGGTCAACATCGTGCTGGTACTGTCCCACGCCTATTGACTTTGGCTCAATTTTCACGAGTTCAGCCAATGGGTCCATTAGGCGACGGCCAATGGAAACCGACCCCCGAACCGTTACATCGTAATCCGGAAATTCCTTTCTGGCAACTGCTGAAGCTGAATAAATTGATGCCCCGCTTTCATTTACAGCAAGGGCAATCACATTCCGATCAAATGGGATGGACTTGATCAGTCGTTCGGTTTCGCGCCCTGCAGTTCCATTACCGATGGCAATGGCTTCAATTTTATATGCATTGACCAGGCTCTTTATCTTGTGGATCGACTCCTTGACCTCATTCTGGGGAGGATGCGGATAGATGGTTTCATTGTGGACCAGTTTTCCCTGGCGGTCAAGACAAACAATTTTGCAACCGGAACGAAAACCAGGATCAATGGCAAGTACATTCTTTTGACCGAGTGGCGGGGCAAGCAGCAATTGCCGCATATTTTCAGCGAAAACCCTGATGGCTTCCGCATCGGCTTTTTCCTTTGCCCACTGGCGCATCTCTGTTTCAATGGATGGGAACAGTAATCGCTTACAACTGTCAGTGATAGAAGCTTTTACCAACACAGCCGAAGCATTGTTCCTTTTGATGAATATTCTTTCAAGGATTTCATGTGCCTGCAGTTCATCCACATCTACGGAAATTTTCAGGAAACCTTCATTTTCTCCCCGAAACATGGCCAGCAAGCGATGCGAAGGTGCGCGGGTCAATGGTTCGTGATAGTCGAAATACATCTGGAAATTAATCCCATCCTGATCTTTTCCTTTCACAAGCTTAGCCGATATTTCCGATGCTTTCTGGAACAATCCGCGGATCCGTTTCCGGGCATAAATGTCTTCATTGACTTTTTCGGCGATGATGTCACATGCACCCCGGATGGCTTCTTCCACAGTATGAACACCTTTTTCCGCATCGATGAATTTTTCAGCCCTGAATGCTATGTCGTCATAATGCTGAGAAAAGATTAATGTTGCAAGTGGTTCAAGTCCTTTCTCCCGCGCAATGCTGGCCCGTGTTTTCCGTTTGGGTTTGTAAGGAAGGTAAATATCTTCCAAGTCGGCCATGGTAACGGCATTGGCAATGGCTGCTTCCAGGTCGGGAGTAAGTTTCTCCTGTTCCTGAATTGATTTCAATACCGCAGCGCGACGTGCATCAAGTTCCTTGAGCTGGGCAAGGCGGTCGCGTACCTGGGCAATGACAACCTCATCCATTGAACCGGTCACCTCCTTTCTGTATCTCGCAATGAAAGGGATGGTAGCCCCGCTTTCCAACAGGTTTATGGTGTTCTGAATAAAGCCGGCCGGCTGTTTCAGCTCCCCGGCAATGATCTGAGTGTATTTTTCGGTTATCATCTGATAATGGTCACAGTACCTTTAAAAACGACATCGCCCTGGGTGATAATATCCTTTCCCAAAAACCCAATTTTAACAATCCATACATAAGAGTCAGGCGGACAATATTGCCCTCCTGCCCTTCCGTCCCATCCGTTATGGATGTTGTTGGATTGAAAAACAAGCTTGCCCCATCGGTCATAAATAACCATACTGAAGTTGATATTGTCATATAATCCCAAAACGCTGAAAACATCATTTAAATTATCCCCATTCGGTGAAAAAGCATTTGGCACAAGATATTCAAAAACCTTAACAAATGTTGTATCAGCATTGATACAGCAATGGATGTCCTTTACCTGTGCCCAGTAAGTTCCCTGACTTCCAACATTAATAATGGAGTCGCCGGAGCCGGTCGACCACAGATATTCAGAAAATCCTCCACCCGCATGAAGGTTTATGGTGGATCCTGCATATAATAAAACGGTATCCACGAGGGTGATAGAAGGCAGCGGATAGCTGGTAACCAGCGCGGAATCAGAGAAAGCCTCGCCATTAAAATTCTCTGTGAGCTTGACCCGGTAAGGTCCGGGTTTTGCAAATGCGTGAGTCGGGTCGACAGTGTTTGATGTACCACCATCCCCAAAATCCCACTGTACTGTGCCTAAATTGGCGCGATTGGTGATTTTAAATTTTGTCCCCTGACCTTTACAAACACTATCCCAGGTAAAAGCAGGGAGGTTGAAATAACTTTGATTGAAATTGGGCAGACTGTACAAGCCAGGGCGTCCGGCCAGCCAAAACCGGCTATCCTGGACAGTTTCAAGTTGATTAAAATTACAAGCCGTTCCCAACCGTGTCGGATTATAAATCACATCCAGAGAATCCTTTGTGAGAAATTGATTGACAGTTCTGGAGATGTAGATCCGGCTATCCGGACCCAATTGCATTGCTCCCAGCCTGATTCCATCGGTTGAAATGATCAGGGCCGGATTGGTTAGCAGACCGCCGGATATATCAAACTGGTATATTTTAGAAGGGTTTGCAGGCGGACCGCCGCCACTGCTTTGCACCAGGCTGAGAAATAGTTTTTTACTGTCTGATGAAAACTCCAGCCCATAGGGTTGAACACCCGCGTCGGTAGTGGAAAAGGACCGGGGGTTTGAGACGGTGCCGGTGTTGTTATTAAAATCAAACAGTTCCACTTTATTCATTCCCATGATGGCCAGCGCAAGCCTCGTTCCATCTGGTGATGCTTTCATGTATCCAAATGCAATATTATCAGCATAGTTTCCTCCATGAACCGAGCCAGCAACACTGACCACCGGTGCCATGATCCCGGCTTTATCGATCAGGTAAGCATAAAAATCAGCTGATTCCCACTTGTGGACGATCACCCATACACCGGAGTTGTCCCGGTTATTAACCGCGGTTATTTTATTGCATACCGAAGGCTCCAGGCTGATGTTCAGATCACCGGTGGCATCACCCATCCCACCCCGCAATCCCATGTCAATGATGGAATATGATAATCCTTTGTTGTCGGGTTTATTGGCAAGATCAATGGTAAATTCATAATAAATTGAGTGACTGCCAGGCTTGGAAACGATGATGCAGGGTTGAGTGGCAGCGACATTTCCTGCAAGATTAATGGCTCCCGGCATCTGGTTGAAGGTTTTATCCCAAACCCTGTTTCCGTCTGTAAAGAATAAAAGATTTCCTGTACTATCGCTTATGACGGCACTGGATGTAAGTGTTGTCATTACATCCTGGTCGACGAGGGGTATGGCAGTGCCGCTTCTGAAGTCAATTCCGGCAAGGTCACCAAAGTACCATATTTCGGCTTGTTTCGTTGACCTGGGGCAGTTTGTTACCTGGGATACGGCAACAATGGATATCAGTAAAAAAAAGAAGGACAAGAGAATTTGCCCTGAAAACACTGTTTGTGGATTATTGGTTCTCCTGGTTAGCACTATTCGATTACAAGCTTGTGAATTTGAGTTTCAGACGGATTATTAAACCTGACAAGATAAATTCCTTTGGGAAAGCCTGATAAATCAAGATTCACGGAAGAAAGTGCATCGGCTTGCTTTTGCAGGGTGAAAGAACGCAATTCCTGCCCTAAAAGAGAAAACAAAGTGCCTTGGGTTATGCCAGAGATCCCATTGGATTCAATTCTTGTGAAATTCCTGGCAGGATTCGGAAATATCCGGAAATAGCCGGCATGACGCATATTATCAATGCCGGTGCAAATATCATATGAAAAAATAACACGGATGCTCCCTATTGATTTACAACCGTTTTCATTGGTAACCTCCACGGAATATACCTGGGAATCGTATCCGATACCACTGGTTTCAGAGGATATCTGTTGCTCAGTGGATCCGTTGGACCATAAAAACGCCGAGCCCGGGTTGCCGGCATTTAATTTTATAATTTGATACGTGCAAATGGTTGTATCAGGGGGTCCGATTTGAATAACAGGCTGTGGATAGATATTGATTGCCGTACTTCCCACGGTCGTATTAAACTGATCGGTTACTGTTATTTGATAGGTCGCACTGCTCAACGGTTTTACCCAGGGATCAGGATCGTTAGAATTCCAGCCAGGTGGAATTGAACTCCAGGAGTATTGATAATGGCCAACATTCCCTCCTCCGGCGGAAGCGTGCAGACAGGCAGAATCTCCCCTGCAGATCGAAAAAGGAGTGGCTACCGGGTTGACATTCAGCGGACCTCCTGTCACTTCGATGGAAACACTTGCAACGTTGTTGCTAACGCAGTTTGTTGCCAGATCCGTGGTTATCAGTGAATATACTGTTGTTGCTGTGAGGTTAACGGTTTGGGGATTCTGCACCCCTGAATTGACGAGCTGGTTTGAAGGTAACCAGCTGTAAAAATAATTGCTGTTCCCATTTACAACGGAACCATCAAGATAAGTGTAAGTGCCATAAGGAATTGATTGTGACTGACCTGCATCAGAAACAGGAAGCGGTATCACTGTTACGGTTACCGAACCGGTCACCGAGTTGTAACCATCAAAGGCAGAGACATGGTAGGTTGTGGTGATGGTTGGCGCAACGGTTGGGTTTTGCAGTGTTGATGAAAAGCCATCAGGTCCGATCCATTGATACGTGTAGTTTTCAGCTCCCCCTGAGCCGAGGGCCTGTATTTGTGATGTTTCTCCGAAGCAAATTGAATATGGGTTTGCGAAGGCATTCACTGCAAGAGCACCGCCTGTTATATTAATGGTCACCATATCCGTTGCAATACAGTTGGCTGTATCATCAGTCACACTCACTGTAAATATCTGTGAGGCGAACAGATTGACTGTTTTCGGATTTTGTATGCTATCGTTCACGAGCAATGCCGATGGTGCCCATTTATAATGATAGTTGCCGCTGCCATCCACACAACTACCATGTAAAGTGGTAGATACCCCGTTTAAGATCGCCGTATCGTTTCCGGCATTTGCTTGTGGGTAATACACCTGGACCACAGTAATGGAGGTATCGATGCTGGCTATGCCTCCCACTTCAACACTCAGATAGTAGGTTCCCGAATTGGCAGGAGTAGCATTGTCGATGATTGGATTCTGAAGTTGAGAAGTAAATCCTTCCGGCCCCCACCAGTGATAAGTTGCACCGGTTAGGGCCTGGGCTGAAAGTTGCAAAGGTTGTCCCGAACAAACAGGGCTGTTGCTTGTGCACGGAGGTGGCAGGATCGAGCAATCAGTGGTCCCCGATCCTCCGGTTTGCTGGAAGACGATGTCGCACGGATTATTCGAATAATTTGTAATCATCAACATGTAATACTGTCCGGTTTGACCACTCGGGATCTGGCATTGTTCAAAGGCACTTGTTGAATAGCTGCAATCAACAACTTTCGGCTGGGTGAGCAAACCGCAACAATCCTGTGAAGTAAATGGGCCCCAGCAGCAAAAATCGATGTCCACAGGCGGATCGCTGTGCATCTTAATGATAAGGTTGCCGGGGTTGCCAACTTTCATATAATACCAGGCAGGGTTTGGTCGTGTGACAAGACAACTATAAAATGGACCGGTTTGCCCGGTTCCAGCGTTAACTCCAGCAGGGAAGGAATACAAGGTGCCGGTGCAGAATGGAGCCGCCTTTTCACAGGTATTGTGGTCACCATGCCCCTGCGCAAACAGGCCGGAACAGGTGATGATCAGTAAAACAAAAAGATACCACGAGCGGTTCATTGTCGTTGGGCATTATTTGTATTTATCGTTTTCCTTCAGCCACCGTAATTTTTCAGCTTCCGGCATGGTGGTTGCAACCGTGATGGTCATTTTCTTCAGGTCATCAAATATTGCTTTGATTTCGGTTTCCGGATATGTTCTATCAGACATAAAGCAAATTCTGTCTTTTGTGATATCTGGGTCTATATTGATTATCTCCTTTGAAGTGAAGCTTAGATTCATAAAATAAACCCGTTCAAACCTGGAAGTGAAGATCGAAAAATCAAGTAAGAAATATTTTTTAAGGTCGTTCTGTTCAATAGAAACAGCAAACTGACCCATAAACTTAAAATCAGCATATTTCGCAATAAAAGCCGGATCCTCAGGCTGAATTCCTTTATTATCCTGGGCACTCATTGCAACTGATACAAACAGAATCAAGGCAAGAAAAAATGCACGTGTCATTGATTTTATTTTAGGGGGAATTTCATTACCTGACGTAAAACGCTACCAGCCCGAAGCAAGAATGTCAATAATATGAATGGTTTGTATGGGCAGGTGATGTTTGTCGATATAGGCTTGCTGGTTCATCAGGCACGAGGAATCAGTTGATACAATGTATTCAGCTCCTGTTTCAAGCGCATGATTCACTTTTTGTTCCGCCATGGCAGAGGAAATAGGTTCAAATTTAGCGGAAAAGGTGCCTCCAAACCCACAGCAGACTTCATTCTCTTTCATTTCCCTCAATTCAAGGCCATGAACATGAGATAACAGCCGGCGGGGCTCATCCTTCAGGCGGTATTCCCTGAGTGCCGCGCATGAATCATGATAAGTTACAATGTGCGGAAAAGAAGCACCTACCTCCTCCACCTTCAATTCATTGACTAAAAAATCGGTAAATTCAAAAATGTTTTTTTTTAATTGCTTATATTCCAGGTGATTTGCAGTATTATGAAACAGCCAGCCATAGTAATTCCTGATAAATCCAATGCAGGAGGCAGAAGGGCCAACAATCGGTCGGTCATTGGGGAAATCTTTCAGAAACTTCTCTCCCATTTTTTTTGCTTCATCCCAAAAACCACTATTAAAAGCCATCTGACCGCAGCAGGTCTGATTACCATTATAGTTAACTGCAACATCCAGTTTTTCCAGGATTTTAACCATATTCATCCCGGTATCGGGGTAGACCTGGTCAACAAAACATGGTATGAAGATATCTACTAACAAAACGAGGGGTTGGAACGGGAAATACAAAAAGTAATTGTCAAAATTAATTAAATAAATGTTAGGGAGGAAGGTTTTTGGAAAAAAGTTATCAGGTATCAAAGGTTTTCATCTTTTGATACCTGATATTTCAGGGGAAGGAAATGGGAACAGCAAATTTTACTGTCGATAATATTTAGATAACACCCAGGGGAATCCGGGTCATCTGTTTTGCAGAAAGAATGATAATGAACTAATCAGTCCAGACACTGGCAGTCACATTCCAGTCTGACCTGATAACAACACCCCACCGGCCATTGTCAATAGGCACAGTAAGAGTTTCGTTTTCAAATATTTGGTAAGGTCCTAATACAATGTTTTCGTTTTCTTTAACAATCCATACATTAGCAAAAATGCTAAAGATGGAGGTAGAACTTGAAGAAATTATGACATCCATGTCGCGCTTCTCACGGTTAGTCCCTTGTGGATGAGTTTTGAGTTCCTTGAATGCAGCAGTTGACTCTGCCGTCACCGGACAATTAAAACTTGGGATGGGGTTGAAGTACAGACGTTGTGCCAGTAACCCATTTAATCCGGTGAAAAGAATGAAGGCGACAATTAAGATAATTTTTTTCATAGGGCTTATTTTTGATAGTTTAGATTAATTAGCGACGTATACGTGATTTTCAAAGTTAGGTTACCAGCGTAACTGCCGCAATAGCGGTATCCCTCAAATTAAGGTTGAGGAAAACCGCTATCAGCCCGGAATATATTTTTTATAATTATCTGATTATTATATATATAAATATTACAGATGGCTGGCAATCCGTTCACCATTCTGGCAACAATTTTTACGTGTTTTTTTTTTAAACACGGGCGGACCGTTAATTTGTTGATAAATAAATGATAAAAAAAATCAGGGAAGGAAGGAATTTTGGCACAAATCAGATAATGCCCTTTTCAAGGAGGATTTTCACAAGTTCCGCGTTATTTTTCGCATCACAACGTTCGCGAACGTGTTTAAGTGTCTTCTCAACGGTCGATACACTTGTTTTCTTCGCATCAGCTATCTGTTGCTGAGTAAGTCCGGATGACAACAGGATGACCAGTTCCTGTTGATTTGGGGTTAAATGATATTTCTGGCCGGATAAAACGGTGGCAAGCTTTTTCTCATAATCTGGTTCCACGAGTCCAGAAAAAACAATCTGGCCTCTGATGACTTTTTCCAGGGTCGTTTTAATCTCGGATTTGTTGGTGCTTTTCAGTAAATAAGCCATGACCCCGGCCTCGAACATTTTACGCTGCCATGACGAAGAATCTTCAGATGTGAAAATGACGATGGGTTTACCATGGAATTTTTCCTTTAACTTTTTAACATTCATCAAAGGATGTGCATCTGGAAGCCAGAGATCAAGCAGGAAAACGTCAAAAGTATTGGCATCAGCCTTTAGGATGGCGTCATCAACGCTGAAAGCATTATCTGCGATCTCAATTCCATCCCTGGATGGTCGGAAAAGGTTCTTTAATCCTGTAACGATTACCGGGTGGTCTTCAATGACAAAAAGTCTGATCATGATAAATCCTTTAGCTTATATTTATTTTTTGTCCCAATGGAAAATAAATCTCCCAGGAAGTCCCTTTCCCAGGGGCGGTGGTTAAAATTGCCTGCCCGCCTTCGAGCTTTGCCCGTTCAAAAATATTTAAAACTCCCATACTCGGTTTCACCTGTTCACCCAAGGTAAAGCCAGGTCCATTGTCAGAATATAAGAGCGTTATCCTGCCGTTACCAGCCAAAATCCTTATTTTCACCTTGCTCTCCCGGGCGTATTTTCCGGCATTCGTAAGCAATTCCTGGGTGATACGGTAAAAATGAAGGACCTGTTCGTTGGGCAGATCGGGAAACTCATCGGGCATGTCAAGTTCGATGTGAAGGTGTGACAGTTTCTGCACATCTTCACACAACCCTGAAATCATTTCACTGAAAGTGAAGTGTTCGATCATTGCCCTGTTCATGCGATGGGATATCTGGCGGATGCTGACACCCAATTCCTTGATCCGTTTGTTTAACTGCTCTTTGATCTCAGGATCCGGAAACTCAATATTCTCAATGGTCCCTGAGATTCCTAAAACAAGCTGACCTGTTAAATCGTGCAGTTCCCTTGAAGTTCTACCCTTCTCGGTTTCCTCCATTTCAATAATCCTTTTTGCAGAACTGATCTGTTCTTTCTGCAATTTTGCCTTATTGCGCTGTTGCATTACATAGGTAATAAATAGCGTGGCGGCTATAAACAGTAGTGCAACCACAAGCCATAACTGGGTTTGTTGCAGTTTGGTTTTCTGAAGCAACAGTTCCTTTTGTTCATCCTGGATGATCATCTCCTTTTTGGTCACTTCAAGCAAAGCAGCAAGCAAACTGACCTCCTCAGAGGCCTTTTGTTTATAGTCGGCATCACGGGACCTCATTGCTTTCTTCTGAAAATCCAATGCTTTTTTATACTCTCCTTTCTGAGCACAAACATCGGCATAGGTATCATAAAGAGATGACAGCCAATTATTGTCATTCAATTTCTGTGCATCAGGGATGGCATTTCCCAACAGGCATGATTCAGCACTTTTCACATCTCCTTTATCAAGGTAACTGTATGCCATGTTGTTATAAGCTCCAAAACGGATTTTAGGCAGATTGGTTTTGATAGCAAGATTCAGGGCCGTTTTATAATAGAACAATGCAGAATCAGGATTGACATTCAGTGTTCCAATATTAATGTAAATATAAGCCATTTCTTCTTCAACACCATTCACCTTGCTCAGGTAAAACAAGGCTTTTTTCAGTTCGGTCAATGACTTCTTGGAGTCTACTTCAAAGGGTCGTCGTGCGAGGTTGGCTGTAGCCACACCCATCTGCTTGTATAACGTATTACGGGAGGAAAACTTAAGTGCTGAATCAAACATGATCCGGGCATTTTTATAATCATGCGTGTTGAAATGAATGTTGCCGATTGCAATGTAAGCATTCGCTATGCCTTCAGGGTCTTTAACCGATTCAGCCAGCCTGTTCGATAAGTCCAGCAATGAAATTGCATTTTTATAATCGTATGCCGCACTGCGCAGGCTAGCCAGGTTATAACAAATATGGGCCTTTTGTTTTATAAGGTGGTTGCTGTCAGCAATATGCAATGCAAGGTTGTAATAGTAATAACTTGAATCCATCTGGTTCTGCATATAGGCTTTACCCAACCATTTGTACGCATCGACCAGATCGGTTATCGAGTCAGATTTCAATGCCATGGCCAAAGCCATTTTCGCGTATTTAATTGAAAGAGGATTATTGCTGACTTTATTATTTTCCACCAGAATTCCCAGCTTTTTAAGAGTGTCACTGGCGAAAACATGGGTGGAAATGCTCGCGGGCTTATCGGCGGCAACTGTTTTCATTCCAGGAAGGGAAAGGATCAAAACAGGAAGCAATATCCAAAATAGTTTTTTCACAGGCAGTAAAATAAATATTCTAAAAAATTGAATATAAATATTTTATAACACAAAAATCAGGACAGCCAGAAGAAATTTGATGTTCCGGAACATGATGCTCAAAGGTAATAATATTTTATTAATGATTTTTAAACCCACGGATGATATATTTTTTTAGTCTATTCTTGTTGCAATCTCCGGTTATGCCGGCCCATTGAAAAAATCAACATCACATGCAAAAATAATCTGGGCCAGCACAAGGTTGACTTTTTGCAAAATGAAAAACCTTTTCCTTGTCCGATACCTCGCTTTGCTTCGTCAATACCAGGGTAAAACAGATATTTGACTACTCCTTGTTCAGATCATCGGACATTGGTACAACCATTTGTTCAAGAGACCATCTATTATTCTGCCTTGTGCCAGGTTACTCCCCTTACAGTGAATCGCACCAATTCGCGGTTATATGGGAATCCGCTGCATAAATGGTGCCCGTAAAAGGGCCTTGACGATTCAGTACCTGTTGCAGTGCTGCGGCTGCTGATGCCTGAAAGAAAGCAACTGCTAAATAAGCATGGGACCATGCCTGTGTTGAAATTATCCTGGGTCAGGAGTTAAACCGGGGCATATTTTGTATCCGGTTTATCCCTGATGGGTATGATGCCTGCCATATCGCCCAGCACATTCACCAGGTCGGAACCGGCCGGGACCACGATCTTGGAGTTATCTTTCAACGAGGTTTCCAAAGCCTGTATTTTGCGAAGAATCTGAGCATTCCCGATAAAATACTTTTCTGCTGCTTCATTGACAAGGGCAATCGCCTGCGCCTCCCCTTCGGCCCTCAGTATCTGCCCTTGCTTGACACCTTCAGCACGCCTGATCTCCGCACGCTTTTCCCCGTCTGCCTTTGTTTCGGCAGCGGTTGCATAATCGACGGCAGCAATTTTTTCATTTTCCGCCTTCACAATTTTGTTCATCGTTTCCTGAACATCCTTGGGTGGGTCTATTTCCTTTAATTCTGTACGGATAATCTGAATTCCCCAACTCCTGGTCTCATCAAGCAAGGTTCCATGAAGCTCTTTGTTAATCTTACCCCGTTCGCTGTTGGCTGATTTCAGGGTCATGGTGCCAATGATGTTCCGAAGTGTTGTCCGGGCAAGGTTAACAATCTGGTATTCAATATTATTCACATTATATTGTGAGTTTTTTACACTCTCCTCATCGTTGTTTATTTTAAAATAGACCTGGGCATCCACCTTTGCATTGAGATTGTCATTGGTAATGATCTCTTGCGGTTCGGCATTGATCATTTTCTCCGTAATATTGACCTGATACATCAGGTCGATACCAGGAATAATCCAATGGAATCCAGGATTGGCAAATCGGTTGTATTTTCCAAAACGTTCGATCAGGCCACGATGCGTAGGGCGAACGATCCGTACTCCGGAAAAAAAGAGCAACCCGACTGCTCCTGCAATAATCAGAATAATGACATTGTTCATGGCGAATTGGTTTTAAGTTAAATGCGAAATATTTCGAACAAACTTACTGAATATTTCATAACAAAATCAAATTTGTGACCATTAAAGTTGCATTTCATTTTTTCTTATTTTTGTTTAAATAAATAAACTGGAAATATCATGGTAAAGAAAATGATTATGCTGATGGCTGGCGTCGTTTCATTGACAATGATGATCAGCTGCAAAAACCCTGCCGGTAAAACAGCGGCAGTACTCAGTACCGAAGATTCGCTGATGAAGGTAAAAATCAATGAATATGTGACTGTCAAACTTACTACCGACCTGACCAAACTGAGTGCTAAAGAAAAACAGATGATCCCCATACTCATCGAAGTGGCTGGAATCATTGATGAATTGTACTGGCAGCAAGTGATCGGAGATAAAAAAACATTCATCGCTGCGATCCAGGATACGTTGATGAAACATTTTGCTGAAATCAATTACGGCCCCTGGGAAAGGTTGAATGGCAATGCTCCGTTTATACCCGGATTCGGCAATAAACCCGGCGGCGCTAATTTTTATCCTTCCGACATGACCAGGGAGGAATTCGAAAAATGGGACAATAAGGATAAAAACAGCCAGTATACATTGGTCAGACGAAATGAGGATAAATCACTGAAAACAATCTGGTATCACGATGCATATCAGCAGCAGATCACCCGGGCAGCCGATTTGCTCAGGCAGGCTGCCAAACTGGCCGAAGACCCGGGATTAAAGAAATACCTTGACTTACGGGCACAGGCCTTCCTCACCGATGATTATTTTGCCAGTGATATGGCCTGGATGGAAATGAAAAACAATACGGTTGATTTCGTTATCGGCCCGATCGAAAATTATGAAGATGCCCTTTACGGCTATAAAACAGCATACGAAGGTGCCGTGTTGGTCAAGGATAAGGAATGGAGTGTGAAACTGGCAAAGTTTGCTTCCTTTCTACCCGGGTTGCAGCAAAATTTACCCGTTGAAGCCAAATATAAAAAAGAAAAACCAGGGACCGATTCTGACCTGAATGCCTATGATGTTATTTTCGTTTCAGGAAATTCAAATAACGTCAGCAAGACCATCGCCATCAATTTGCCCAACGATGAGAAAGTACAAATGGCAAAGGGTTCGCGCCGGCTTCAGCTTAAAAATGCGATGCATGCTAAATTTGACCACATCCTGGTCCCAATTTCGGAACTGCTGATCGATCCTGCCCAGAAAGCCAATATCAAATTCGATGCATTCTTCTCGAATGTAATGTTTCATGAGGTTGCCCATGGCCTCGGTATAAAAAACACCGTCAACGGCAAAGGAACCGTCAGGGAGGCATTGAAGGAAAAGTATTCATCCTTTGAGGAAGCCAAAGCGGATATTCTTGGCCTTTTTATGGCCACCCAGCTGATCGCAAAAGGAGAAGTCACAGGCATAACACAAGAGGATTGCTTTGTTACATATATGGCCGGGTTGATACGCTCGGTGCGCTTTGGCGCGGCCAGTGCCCATGGCAAGGCAAACATGATGTGCTTCAATTTCTTTGCCGACCATGGAGCATTTGAACGCAGCAACAATGGGACCTATTTAGTTAACTTTGAGAAAACCCGTGATGCCATGAACAAATGGGCGGCAAATGTGATCAAATTTGAAGGTGACGGCGACTACACGGGTGCTTCGGCATACCTTGAAACCAACGGGAAGATAAGGGAAACTTTGCAATCAGATATTGAACGGCTTAAGACAGCAAAAATTCCCCTGGATATTTTATATGATCAGGGGACTGCAGTATTGGGATTGTAGCATTTAAATTATTTTTAACCATTTTATTTTATCGTCATGTCAGATAATCTGCTCGAAAAGGCCAATGAAATTCTTGATAAGGCGCAACTGGCTGCCGCCGAATTTCATCAGTATAACCAGGAAGAAACCGACCGGATTGTGGAAGCGGTTTTCAAAGCTGGTTTTAAAAACCGGGTGAAACTTGCAAAAATGGCTCAGGAAGAGACCGGAATGGGTATTTGGGAGCATAAAGTGATTAAAAACGTCCTCGGCACCCAGCTGGTCTACGAAAGTATCCGGAACGAAAAGACGGTCGGGGTAATTTCCTCCGATCCCAGAACCGGGATTACGGAAATTGCCCAGCCTTTAGGCCCGATCCTGGCCGTGATCCCGGTTACAAACCCAACATCGACATCGATGTTCAAAATCCTGATCTGTCTCAAATCGCGCAATCCCATTATCATCAGCGCTCACCGTGGTGCCGCAAAATCGTGTGCTGAAACAGTACGGATTTGTTATGAGGCTGCTCTTGAAGCTGGTGCCCCGGAAGATTGCATCCAGATGATCTCCTCCGGCAGCAGGGAGTTTACACAATTGATCATGGGCCATCCGAAAATCGCACTGATCCTTGCAACCGGTGGAACAGGCCTTGTCAAGGCGGCTTATAGTTCAGGAAACCCGGCCATCGGGGTAGGCCCTGGCAATGTTCCGGTATTCATCGATGAAAGCGCCGATATTCCATTTGCAGTTAAAAATATTATCTCATCCAAAACATTTGACAACGGCACGATATGCGCAAGTGAACAGGCAATTGTTGTCATGAAAACGATTGAACAGAAAGTCAGGGATGAATTTGAAAAACAGCATTGTTATTTCCTGGATCCCGAAGAAATTAAAAAAGTGGAGAAGATTGCCATTGCTGAGGAAAGCATGAGCATGAGTCCGGGCATTGTCGGCCAACCGGTCGCGGTCATCGCACAAAAAGCGGGAATCGACGTTCCGGATGGCACCAAAATACTCCTGGCCAAACTGGGAGGGATTGGAAAGGAATTTCCGCTTTCCATTGAAGTACTTGCTCCAATCCTTGCTTTTTATTCTGCAGATGATTACCATACCGCAGTGAATATGTGCATCGATCTGAATTACCTGGGAGGGATCGGTCACAGCGCATGTATTTATGCCAATGATGAAAAACGGATCATGGAGTATGCCGGGTTGCTGAATGCCGGACGTATTCTTGTCAACACTCCCACTTCACAGGGTGCAGTCGGCTATTTTTATAATCTCCTTGCACCCTCGCTCACCCTGGGTTGCGGAACAGGGGGTAAAAACATAACTACTGAAAATAATACGGCAAAAAACCTGATCAATATTCAGCGGGTCAGCCGCCGAAAGCCCAATGAATTGTGGTTCAGCCATGATCAAAGCGCTTATTATGATGAATCGCTGAGCACCGATGACATCATGAAAGAATATTATAAAAATCATTAAACAACAGCCCCATGGTGAATTTTAATTACAATCCTGAAAATAAAACATTTACGGCCACTTTTGTCGGACGTATGGATACCCTCGCCGTCGAGAAGATGAATGAGGTGATGTCGGTGAACATCCCTTTATCCGAAGGTAAATCCAAAGATAAAATCATCTTTGACCTTCGCGATGTCGAATATATCTCCTCCTCTTTCATCCGGATTTGTGTCAGCATTGCAAAACAAGCCGGACAAGGGCAATTCTCCATCGTTCATTGTCAACCGTTTGTTAAGAAAACCTTTAAGATTTCCGGGCTTGACGATATTCTGAATGTGACATAGGATCGCAAGTGTTGCGTTTTCCCCTGGTGTGGTGTAAAAATTACAACATAGTACACAATAGGTATTCACATAACACTGTGATTCATGCTCCTATGTGAACTATTGTGACTATTGTGGTTCACGAAAGGCAGATTTAATTGAATATTTTATATCAATCCAACATTTGTTTGTATCTTTGCAGTCTCATTTGAAAGATTGTATTTCAATCTGTATGTAATCCTCCCACTTTTACAATTCAGCCTACCATACACTTTTTTAATGCGCTCCGGACAGAACTGTTCTTCAGTTTTGCAGCCGGAAATAATCATTTTTATCAATTTAATACCTATTAAATGACTTTTGAAAGTTTGAATCTTATCCAGCCTTTATTGAATGCTGTAAACAAGAAAGGGTACCTGAGCCCGACACCAATTCAGGAAAAAGCGATCCCTGTAATTCTCCAGGGAAAGGACATTTTCGGATGCGCACAAACAGGCACCGGCAAGACCGCTGCTTTCGCCCTTCCCATTCTCCAACTGCTTGAAACCGAAAAAGACCGCAATCAAAGAAGGGCGGTTAAGGCGCTGATCCTGGCTCCCACCCGTGAACTGGTTGCCCAGATCAGCCAGGAAATTAACACATACAGCTTAGGAATGGACATACGCCTTGTGACCATCTATGGCGGCATATCACAAAAAGCCCAGACCCAGGCGTTGCAAAAAGGAGTAGATATTATTGTGGCTGCTCCTGGCAGGCTGCTCGACCTGATGAACCAGGGATTTGTTCACCTCGATAAGGTGGAATTTTTAGTTCTTGATGAAGCTGACCGCATGCTCGACATGGGATTTATCAATGATATCAGGAAGATAACGGCAAAACTGCCAGCAAAAAGGCAAACACTTCTATTTTCAGCAACCGCTCCTGAAGAAATCAGGAAACTTGCCGCATCACTTCTTCACAATCCAGTTCAGTTGAACCTTTCACCGGATACAATGCCCCCCATTCTGGTTTCCCAATCGGTGTACCATGTTAAAAAAGAGAATAAAAAGTTACTATTAACACATGTCCTTCAGAATGAGGCTGTTAAAAATGTACTTGTATTCACCCGCACCAAGCATGGGGCCGATAAGGTTGTCAAGGATTTGATGCGCAATGGCATCAAAGCCCAGGCCATTCATGGGAATAAATCGCAGAGTGCACGCGACAAGGCCCTGAGTGATTTTAAAAACAGGAGCATCCGGGTTTTGGTCGCCACCGATGTGGCTTCCAGGGGCATTGATGTGGATAAACTAAGCCACGTGATCAATTATGAAATTCCTGAGCAGGCTGAGACCTATGTTCACCGGATCGGAAGGACTGGCAGAGCGGGTGAAACCGGTGCTGCTTTGTCGTTTTGTTCGTCGGATGAAAAACCCTATCTGAAGAATATTCATAAACTGATCCACCGGAATATTGATGTGGTCACATCACACCCTTTTGCGATAAATTAATCATTAACCTTCCAGGTTTTAAAATCCTGGAAGGTTTACCCCCTCGGATCCCCTTTCAGCGGCATTTTTGCCATCTTTTCCACATTCATGCTCGGGAAACCAAACTCCTCTGCGATCTTCCCTTTGACGAGATAAACGCCGTCGCCACGGAAAGGGAACTCTGTGACTGCTTTCGGAAAATGGACGGTGTCGAAGAAACGCCCGTTGACATCAATGAAGGTGCCGAAATGCATCCACTCCCTTTTGATGGTACGTACATATTTAATGGTAACCAGCAAGCCGAGCATGCGAATGGTCTTCCCTACATGGGAGGACATTTCGTGCGCGAGGATATCTCCTCGGAACTTCGTCTCCAGCAAGTCGAAATAGCTGTATGATACCGGAAAGCCAAGCAGTTCGATCTCGTCGTATACATCGGCAAGAAAGTTTTGTTCCAATAAAGGCATCTCAAATTTCTGAGCTTGTGGCTGGAACAAAACTTGATTTTCGATCGGACGATTTTCGATTTCCGATTTCGCTATTTTGTTGCTTTTTACCGATGCCTGGTTTTTCCCAAGCAACATATGTGCTTCCCAAAGGAGTGATGCCTTTGGTTTTCCGGTGAACCGGAACGCCCCCACCCTGATGAGAATGATCAACTGGTCAAGTGTAACAGGAACACGTTGAATAAAGTCCTCCAGATCTTTAAACGGCATCTCTTTTTTTTGTAAATCGTAAATCGTAAATCGTGAATCATAAATTAATTTCCCAATTCCTGACTCAAGGTTGTTCACATGGATAAATCCCAGGAAAATATCCTTTCCGCGGATGCAGGACTTGTACTCACTCCGGTTGACGCAAGGCACATGCAAACTGGCACCCGAAATCTTTGCTTCATTGAAATACACCCATGATGCATAAAATCCGCCGAAGTTGTTGATCACCCCGGTGATAAACTCCAGCGGGTAATGAGCCTTGAGATAAAGGCTCTGGTAGCTCTCCACGGCATAGGAAGCCGAATGAGCCTTTGAGAAGGAGTAGCCGGCAAAGGACTCGATTTGCCTCCACACCTCTTTCGTAATCTCTTCGGGATAGCCGGATTTCCTGCAATTTTCAAAAAACTTATCAATGATGCGCTGCAACTCTTTCTTCGACCGGTATTTCCCGCTCATAGCCCTGCGGATCACGTCGGCATCGGCCAGATCGAGGCTGGCAAAGTGGTGGCAGATCTTCAGCACATCCTCCTGGTAGACCATTACTCCAAAAGTTTCCTTCAGTTGTTCCTCCATCACCGGGTGGAGATATTTGAACTTGTCAGGATTATGAAAACGGAAGATGTACTCTTTCATCATTCCCGAGCGAGCCACACCCGGACGGATGATCGAACTGGCTGCCACGAGTGTACGGTAGTTATCACAATGCAGTTTTTTCAGCAAACCCCGCATGGCAGGACTTTCCACGTAAAAGCAGCCGATTGTACGGGCATTGCGCAACTGCTCCTTCACCTTTTCATCCTGTTTGAAGGCACTTACCTGGTGCACATCTACGCTGATCCCCTGGTTTTTCTTCACGAGTTCCGCTGCTTCATAGATGTGGCCGATGCCGCGCTGGCTCAGGATATCTAATTTTTCAAAGCCGATATCCTCCGCAACATACATGTCGAACTGCGTGGTGGGGAATCCCTTGGGAGGAAGGTCAAGCGCCGTATAGCAGGTAATTGGCTCCTCAGAAATCAACACCCCTCCGGCATGGATACTGCGCAGGTTGGGAAAATCAGCCATCATTTCCCCCAGTTCATTGATCTTCCGGATGATGTGATTCTTATTGATCGCATCCTCGGGATTTTTCAGAAATGCATCGATCTCCCCTTTCGGCAGTCCATGCACCTTTCCCAGTTCACGGTAAATGGATTTATCCCTGAAGGTCGACATGGCGCCCAGCAGGGCGGTATGTTCCCGTCCGTAGCGCTTGAAGATATAATCGAATACTTCATCGCGTTCCTTCCAGGAGTAGTCGATGTCGAAATCGGGGGGCGAGGTCCGTTTGGGATTGATGAAGCGTTCAAAGTAGAGGTCGAGTTCGATGGGATCCACGTCGGTGATGCGGAGGCAGTATGCCACGATGCTGTTGGCACCGCTGCCCCGACCAACATGATAAAAACCACGTGACATCGAGTAACGGATGATGTCCCATGTAATGAGAAAATAGGCGGCAAATCCCATCTTTCCTATAAGGTCCAGCTCATGCCGGATACGGCGCCTTGCTTCGCCATGGCCTTTCCCGTACCTGTACTGAAGCCCGTCCATGGCCAGTTTCTCCAAAAGGACAAGATCATCATAGCGGTCGCCGGTAAAGGTTTTCTTATTTTTACAGGCTTTAAAGTCAAAATCGATGGAACACGCTTCCATGATCTGCTCCGTGTTACGGATGATCTCCGGAAAATCACGACATTTTTCCAGCAATTCTTCTGTTGGAATCATGATCTCATCGGGGGCCGAGACCTGGTGAGGCTCCAGCCTGCTCAGCAACATGTTGTGGTCAACCGCCCGGAAATTTCGGTGTAGCTCATACTCTTTCTCATTCCTGAATGTGACCGGTGCCATCAGCACCATCCTGGAAATGAGATCGCGATGGCGGGAAAGCATGAGCGGACTAAGTTCAGAAGGGCGAATGCCGATGAAATCGTGACGCGTGACGCGTGACGCGTGACAAATTCCGCTGTTTCGCATTTTCGCTGTTTCGCTACTTTGAAAAGGATAAATATTAAAGCAGCTCTCAAACTCCGGTGCCCTGTCAGGCAATGGCTTATTGTTTAAATTATGGTCACTCAGGAATTCATTCAGTTCCCGGAAACCTTCATTGTTTTTCGCCAGACACGTGTACAGCAACTGATCTTCGCGCCGGAATTCGATCCCGGCGATGGGCCTGATGCCTTTCTCCCTGCAAACCGCCACGAACTCCATCATCCCTGAGGAGTTGTTGATGTCGGTGAGCGCCATTGCAGGAGCAATTTGCGGGGCATTACTGCTTCCTTTTTCTTCCACGACATAAGCTTTTGCTGCCTCTTCTACGAGGTTTTCCATGGAGATTGTGCCATAGCGAAGGGAATAATAGGAGTGGCAGTTGAGGTACATGGCGGAATTGGGAAATCGGGTGATTAATTTTTAATCATTGTAGCGGCAATAATTTAATCATTTTGTCGTGAAAACTGAAAAAAAATATATTTATCTTTAATACGAAAATTTACTAATTATTTTTGTTCTGGAGAATCCTTTACATTTGTATCGTATTCAATCGAGACTTTATGAGAAAGGTGAAATTTTCCGGAATGAACACTGTATGGTCTTTCCTGATCCTTCTTGTCCTCCCGCTGTTTGTTCTTTCGCAGGAAACGGTACCCCCGCTCGTTAAGAACAACTACAAAACGGTTACTTCCTATGATGAATTAACCAAATACATCCAACAACTTGACTCGAAATCGGATTTACTGCAAGTTGAAAAAATCGGACATTCCGTTGAATGGAGAAATCTTTATGCACTTAAATTTTCTTCGACAGAATTCGGGAAGGATCCATCAAAAATAAAAGTGCTCATCTTTGCGCAACAGCATGGCAATGAGCAATCGGGAAAGGAAGGCGCATTGCTGCTCGCAGAAGAATTGCTAAAACCAGGAAACAGGTATCTTTTTGATAAAATTGATTTTGTCCTCATCCCCCAGGTGAATCCCGATGGTTCGGAGGCAAATAAACGGCGCAATGCAAACGATATGGATCTGAATCGCAATCATTTGATCCTTACCGAACCCGAAACAATTGCATTGCATGCCCTCTTTGACAAATATCTTTTTGAGGTCAGCATGGATGTGCATGAGTATTCACCGTACGGTGAAGAATGGAAAAAATACGGGTACCGGAAAAACTCGGACATCACCATGGGTACCACAACCAATCTGAATGTCTCGCCCGAGATCAGGAAAATATCTGCGGAAGATTATCTTCCTTTCATTTTTAAATACCTGGGCGAACACAAGTTCTCTTCTTTCGAATATTGTCCTGGCGGACCACCAGAGATCGATTATATCCGGCACAGTACTTTCGACATCAACGACGGCCGGCAGAGCCTTGGCATTCAGAACACCTTCTCCTTCATCCAGGAAGGCAGAAACGGGACAGATGACCTGAATGAAAACCTTCAGCACCGGGCTGAAGCCCAGATGACCGGGATGCGCGGATTGCTGGAGTATGTTTACATTCATAAAGACAAAATTAAAAACCTGGTTTTTGCCGAAAGGGAAAAAACAACTGCTGGCGCATCCGGCGAAAATATATCGGTTCAGTCGGAACATGTCAGGAATGGGAAGAAACTGAAAATCCCGCTTCTCTCCTATTACTCAGGCAACGATTCTGTGATTACCGTGAATGATTACCGCCCGGTGGTAAAATCTTTGTGTGATGTTAAAAAACCGGTTGGATATCTGATTCCGGTGGATTGGCAACCCCTCCTGGAATGGGCGGGCAGACAATCCCTGAAATGTACACCATTCATAAACACAGGGGAATATAAAATTGAACAATACATGATCAACCGCATTGACTCCATTGATTTTGAAGGCGACATTGTAGCAAACCCGGATGTTGCCACCCGGGAATTTCCGATCACCATCAAAGAGCATGATTGTTATTTCCTTTCCACTGCTCAGCTTAAAGGCAACATGATTGTCCTGGCATTGGAACCAAAGTCGATGCTGGGGTTGGCAACCTATGCAAAATATGCTGGTTTACTAACGAGTTGGGGATCATTCCCTGTACTACGGGTAGTTAAAAAATAAACATAATCCACCTTTATTACGGTTTCTATTTTAAAATCAAACGCTATGAAAATCGAAAGAATTGAACTTCGCCATGTGAAATTAGTCCTGGTAAGCCCCTTTGTGACCTCCATGGGGATTGAGTATGATGAAGAACATATCATTGTCAGGGTTGATGCTGACGGAGTAACGGGATGGGGTGAAAGTGTAGCAGAAGGCACCCCTTTTTACTCTTATGAGACCGTTCCGACTGCCTGGCATATCCTGAAGGATTTTCTGATTCCTTCTATCCTTGGAAAAGATATTGCAAGTGTAGATGAAGCGATTGCGAGCTATGCCAAGGTTCGTGGTCACATGATGGCCAAAGCCGGGCTGGAGGCAGCGCTGTGGGATGCTTTTGCAAAAACCAGGGGCATCTCCCTCTCGCAGATGATTGGCGGCACCCGTAAAAAGATAGATGTTGGTGTGAGCATCGGAATCCAGGATTCAATGGCAGGACTCATAACAAAGGTTGAGGGATATCTGGCGGAGGGGTATAAGCGGATCAAGATCAAGATCGCCCCGGGACTTGACCTGCAGTTTGTTGAAGCACTCCGGAGGGAATTTCCTGGCATGCTGTTACAGGTTGATGCAAACTCTGCCTATACATTGAATGACATCGACATCTTTAAAAAGATGGACAATTATAATCTTTCATTGATAGAACAGCCACTCGGTTATGAAGATATATACGACCATTCAAAACTCCAGCGTGAACTGAAAACGCCCATCTGCCTCGATGAAAGCATCCATTCACTTGATGATACCAGGGCTGCCATTGAACTGGACAGTTGCCGCATCATCAATATAAAGCCAGGGCGTGTCGGCGGGTTTACCGAATCAAAACTTATTCACAACTATTGTGCCTCCATGAACATTCCGGTCTGGTGCGGCGGGATGCTTGAATCAGGGATTGGCCGCGCCGGGAATGTTGCGCTGGCTTCACTTCCCAATTTTACCTTGCCCGGAGACATTTCAGCGAGTAAAAGATATTACAAGACGGATATTGTAATACCGGAATTTGTTGTAAATCCGGACGGGACCATGGATGTGCCTGTCAAACCCGGGATCGGGGTAGAAGTGAACATGCGGGAACTTGACAAGGTAACTGTAAGAAGCGTCGCACAGAAGATCTGACAAAATTATCTTGTTGGCTGATTTTCCAACGATTCACGAAGACATTCATTGGCTAACTTCAGAATCCGCTCCATCTTTGTTAAATTAACCCTGGAAAAATCATCCTGTGGAGTGTGGTATTCTTCCGGAAATCCGGCATGGAAGGTAAGAATAGGAACTTTCCGGTCGGCAAAGGGCCTGTAATCACTCCCCGTTGCCCCAGTCACATCCCATAGGTCGAGTACAAATGGACACTCCAAATTGGAATTGCACTTTTTTGCAAGGTTTCTCAAATCCGTATTTCCGGTCATTGTCCCGATGCTGAGCTGTCTTGCAGCAGAATCCCCAGGATCGCTCCGGGAAATCATATCGAGGTTTATGACAAGCGACAACCGGTTGGGAACAATCGATGAATGCCGGGCAAAAAAATTGCTTCCAAGTTTCCCTTTTTCCTCTCCCATCCAGGCAGCAAAAATAATGTTGCAGGGAGGTTTCTGAGGGTAACCGGCCCAGCATTTGGCCAGGGCCAGCATCCCGGAGGTTCCCGAAGCATTGTCATCGGCCCCGTTGTAAATCAATCCTTTCCTGATACCCAGGTGGTCATAATGACCCCCGACAATGATATTCCGGGTCGTATCGTCTCCCTGGATCATTCCCAGCACATTACAGATGGTCAATGATTCTGATTTAACGGCAATTGAGAACCTGATTTTTTTCTCCTGAACCAACCGGGAGGCAGGCGACAGATCGCGGGCTGCCTTTTTTTCAAAGCCGTGCAGGTCGATCCCGGCATCTTTGAAAAGTAGCCGGGCAGCATCGGCTCCAAGCCGGAAGCAGGGGATCTTTACGTTTCCGGTATCTCCTGGTAAAAAGTGCCTGAAGTGATCATCATCAGGGTCTTCCGGCAAGGCAGTGTTAACAGTATTGTTCAGCACTGCCGGGTCCAGAATAACCATTGCCACTGCACCATTTTGTTCAGCGTAGCGAAGTTTCTTTTTTAACGTTGCATATTCATCTTCAAAGGATTTTCCCAATTTTTTCCATGCAGCGGAAGTAGTATCAGTTTGACCCGGATATCCGTCCAAAACAACAACAATCCGGTTGTTGACTGACATTCCCATGTAATCATCATAACCTTTTGCGGGTGCTTCAATTCCATAACCAAGAAAAACAATCTGCGCCTCGGCTTCCCTGCCGAAAGGAACCGCGTCGACCTGATAGTCGATGCCGGGGTCTAACACAATGGCAGATTCCCCTTCCGCAGCATGATGGATTACAGCAAGGTAAGATTTTTCAACACTGCACCGGATCATTTGAAAATTTTGAAAATAGGATCTTTGATGGTGAAGAGGGGAACCTGGTTCATGGTTGTTATCCGGATCACCATAAGGCAGCAATCCATTCAGTTGCATCATGGAGGCGATGTACGCTGCCGCCATGGATCCACCTCGGGTCCCGGCTTCACGTCCCTCCATCCAATCGGAAGAGAGGAATTCCAGGATGCCTTTGAAATCATTTTTCAAAGGAGGTGGAACAGGACGGGAGGTTGTTTGTGCATGCAGCACCAACGTGTATAAAGACAGCAGCAATACCAGGATGCAAGGTCTGTTTATAATTTTAATCATAAATCGTAAATTGTAAATCATTGATTTTAATTCGCCTTTATATTCCGAGGTCACCGGTTCATGATCTTTCCCATGGCCATCAGATGAACAATATTGAATTCCGGATCAAGTATTAAAATATCAGCGTCATGCCCTTCCCTGATGTACCCTTTTCCAGTCAGTTTCAGAATATTGGCCGGGTTTGAGGTGACAACCTGCAAAACCTGTTCCAGAGGAATTCCATCCACCAAAACGGCCTCTTTCAGTTCCCGCAGGATGGAAGACGGAAGGCCCATCTCCATCTTTATCAGTTTCCCGGTCACCGGATCGAAACCCGGCAAGGAGCCACATCCGTCGGAAGTAAATGTGATATTTTCCAGCGGAACACCACAGGCAAGAAGCTCCTTCAATGCAATGGATGGCTTGATCTCTTCATCAACATAATAGGGATAGGAGCTGGTGGTGATGTCAAGGTAGCCATTCTTTCCATATTCCTTGGCATCTTCAAAAATGTAACTGTTCCTGTTGCAATGGGTAGGCACAAATTGCTTGTAACCCATTTCGGTGCATGCCACAACTTCATGTATCGGACGGAATGGATCCAGTGCATCTCCCATGTGCATGTTAACAATACCGGCTTTCCCTCCAATCATGCCTGCCACCCGCGCCTGGGCAGTAATCCGGGCAAGCTCAGCAATGGAAGGTAAAGAAGAACGATGGTCAGAAATAGCGACCTCCCCAACACCGATAATTTCTTCAAAAAGGGCAATATCTTTCGAAATATCACCGGTGATGGATGGAGTAGGAACCTGGTAAGAACCAGTATACATCCATGCTGAAACGCCCTGTGCCCGCAAAGTTTTTACTTTCATCAGCACACTTTCCACAGTCCGGGTAATGCCATCGGTTCCGAGGCACCCGATTACTGTGGTTACCCCGGCTTCCAGCATCATTGCAAGTTGAAGCTCGGGCATCCGGCTGGCCGGGCCGCCTTCACCCCCACCGCCTGTAATATGAACATGAGAATCAATCAACCCGGGCATAAGCCGCAGCCCGGTACAGTCAATCGTTTCCACCTCAATTCCGGCAGGAGGGTCAATGCAGTCTGCAATTGCAAGAATGCTTTTTCCACCGGTCAGTATGTCTTTTATTCCAATATTTTGCGGAGCATATATCTGCGCATTTTTAAACAGTGTTAACATCTTTTCAGGTTTTATTGAGCAAATTTGGTAAAAAAAATCATTACAATCATTTTTTGTGCTCCCTTATTTTATATTTTCGCTATATAATTAATGCACCTCTACAAACCAAGATACACTGTTGACTATCTTTACTCAAAAATGACGTATTTAAAAGGTTTTTTGTTTATCACCTTCATCTTAGTATTCAATTACGCTTCCTCACAAACCGGGAGGTTGCTTTTGGTGGGAGGTGGCGCCGAAAAAAACGGCATCTCAAGCTGGAGCACCCCGGCTTACAGTTGGGCCGGCGCAGGCAAAAAAGTCGCCATTGTTGGGTACTCCACAGGGAGCCTCGCCCCCTATTTCATGCAGCAATGCCATGCCACCAGGGCCAAAGAGTTCGCCATTGCCAGTCGCGACAGTGCAAACAGCCAGGCAACGTATGATACCCTGACCAGTTACGATGTGATCTTTTTCAGGGGTGGCGACCAGTATGATTATTATAGCTTGTACCGCAATACGAAACTTCAGGATGCAGTTAACCATGTGTACACGCAAGGTGGCACGATAGGCGGTACTTCGGCAGGAATGCATATATTGTCATCCGTGGTGTTCACTGCAGAAAACGGAACGGTTTACCCGTATGAATGCATCGAGAACCCCAACAATCAATTTGTTACTCTTGCAAGTGATTTCATGAACCTCGTTCCGGGTTTTCTTTTTGACACCCACTTTGCCGAGCGCGGCCGGTTTGGGAGGCTTGTCGGGTTCCTGGCCAACCTCAGCCTGAACCAGGGATTGTCCATCAATGGTTTGGGAATGGATGACATGACCTGCATGACAGTGGATGAGAACGGACTCGGGACAGTTTACGGAACCGGATGTGCAAACATATATCCAGCCGGAAGCACCTACGCACTCAATGGTAACAAACTGCTCGCCGACCCTGTTCATGTTTTTCAGCTGCTGCAGGGAAGCACTTACAATTTCTCGACCGGACAGATAGGATTCGCGGGCCTTGATCGTGAAATGAATACCGCAGGGCTTGAAGAATCAGGTAATTATACCATTCTGGCCAGCGGCAGTAATGTGCTTTTTGATAATCAGGCCATGTTGAACGACCTGGTGAACAGTACCGGGGAAAAAGCGGCAGATATCGTCATATTATCCGGAGATCAGTCTCTGGCAGCCACATTTAAAACCAGGTTGCTCGAGTTGGGGGCCGCCCAGGTGTACCTCTACACCCCGAACCTACAATCGGGGACCGATGCTGAACTTGGCAACCGAATCAATACTGTGACGAAGATCCTGTTCCTGAAAAACAGTTTCCCTGCACTATCTTCATTTCTTGGAACCATCAATGGAGATTTGCTTCTGAAAAAAATAACAAGCGACAGTATGATCACAGCCTTTGCAGGTGACGATTCCCGGTTTGCAGGTAAAACGGTTGTTGATAATTATTTAACCGAATATGCTTCTTACTACGCCGAACTCACTTTCACGAAAGGGCTGTCTTTGCTCAGTCATACGGTAATTATGCCCAATACGTTCCTGAACGATTATATTTACGAAAACACGATAACGGCTGTTCCATATGCTATGGCCAGAGACTCCCTGAAATACGGCATCTGGCTTACCAACCACAATTATATGAAATTCACTCCCGTGGCTGGGAAAACAACACTTACAGGCTATGGCTCCGCTCCTGTTATGGTAATTGCCAATGCCGGAAGCGTTGCAGGGTTTTCAACCCATACCGCATCAGGTAGCACCAGCACATTGCCCCGGATGATTGCAGGATTTGAACATCTGAAACTCGCCCTGATTGATTACACCACCCCCTATATCATGGGAACTGTTCATTCTACCGGAATCCGGGACGATAAAAGCACGAAACCTTTGGTATTATCGCCTAACCCGGTTCATAATAAACTGTCATTGAAATGGGATTCCAAAAGACATGAGTGGAAAATCTATGACTTGCCAGGTAACCTGATGATGCAGGGCGATTCCAGCAATGAAACGGAACAAATTGATGTTTCAGCATTTACATCAGGGGTCTATATTATAATGGTAAATAACAAACAACAAAACCCTGTGACCGCTGTTAAATTTGTTAAACAATAAATTCCAAAACCTCATCTCCTCCCCGTCTCACTCAGGAGAGGGAGGGGCTGTGGAAACTTAATTAAAGCAAAATGACCAAACTACGTATACTGTTGATCGCATGTGCACTGATTTTTTCAATCAGTTTGAGCAGTCAGCCACTGTCCCGGGGAAACCTCGTGATTGTTGGAGGAGGATTGGAATATAACAATAAAAGTATCTTCAACCAGTTGATCGAATTTGCCGGGGGAACTGAAAAAGCTGCTTTTGCAATAATCCCTTCTGCCAGTGCAACCCCTGTGCAATCATATATCTATTTCAGGAATATATTAATCTCTTATGGCATTAAACCCGACAACATTCATTTAGTCAATGTGGCGACCATGGACGATGACAGTACCCTGGATGTGAACGAATCAACGTGGAAAGACAATGGCAATGACCCCCGCCTGGCAGAACTTGTCAGGAAATGCTCAGCTGTCTGGTTTTCGGGCGGCGACCAGCTCAGAATTATGAAAGCACTGGTTCGTCCCGATGGCAGCCATACTCCCGTTCTTGAAGCAGTGTGGGATGTATTCCGTTCCGGGGGGGTCGTAGGCGGTACCAGTGCCGGTGCTGCCATCATGAGTGAAGCCATGATCGGCGCAGGCAATAGTCTTGCAGCCCTCACCCATGGTGTTATAACTGACTATGCCGGTGAGGATTTTCCCGAAGATGATGGGGTACTTATGACCAAAGGTTTGGGCTTTTTCCCTCTTGGAATTGTTGATCAGCATTTTCTTGTCAGAGCCAGGATCGGACGGCTTGCGGTGGCCCTCATGAATGAAAAGCCAAGATTCAACATCGGTTTTGGAATTGATGAAAACACCGCACTGATTTATGTGGGGAAACTGAACCTCGTGAAAGTTGCGGGTGCATCAGGGGTTGTAATGATGAATACAGCCAATGCCAGTATTTCACATGTTCAAAAGTTAATCAGCATTACAAACCTGTCGGTGAGCTACCTTGATGAAGGTGATTCTTACAATGTTTCAACCGGAATAATTTCACCGGCCAGTGATAAAAAACCGATCAGGGGAAAAGAATCCCATAATGTGCAAAATCCCGGACAAGCCGGTATACTGACGCAATATTCCAGCAGTTTTCGTGATTTACTGACAGTAAATTTAATGAATAACAAGGGCGCAGATACCATTCACAATGTAAGCTTTAACGAACAGCATTCCGCGTTTCAGGTCACCTTGTCCAAAACACCTTCCAGTGAAGGGTTTTATATTGACCGGCCGGCTGATGGCCACCACTACACAATAACCAACGTGAGAATGGATATTGAGCCTGTAAAAATATCTGTTACCCCGTTAAAATAACGAACCCTAACCAAACACCAAGCATATGAAAAAACACTACCTTCTTCTATTATTGTTTGCGCTGCTCATCAAAACACTGGTGGCACAGGACATTCCTGTCAGCGGAACAATCATCTCCGTTGACGATAACTCACCGATTCCGGGAGTTACCATTCTGATCAAAGGGACAACCCAGGGAACAACATCCGACATCAACGGAAAGTATTCGCTCCTGGCTCCTGCCAAAGGGATGCTGGTATATTCCTTCGTCGGCATGCAGACCCAGGAAATTCAGGTGAACAACCACAAAGTGATCAATGTCAAGATGAGCGACCAGGACATTGCACTCGGCGAATTGGTTGTAGTCGGGTACAGCACGACGAGTAAAAAGCTGATCTCGGGATCAGTCGAAGTGCTAAATCAGGATGAGATCAAAAACATGCCTGTCCGTACCCTGGATGGTGTGCTGCAGGGCCAAACAGCCGGGCTCACCGTCAATACACAATCGGGAACACCCGGGGGTCAGAACATGATCAAACTCAGGGGGGGGAGTTCCATCAATGCAAGCAACCAGCCCCTGATCGTCGTCGATGGGATTCCTGCCATTACAGGAGAATATTCGCAAGTAGGCATGAGCGGGCAGGAGATAAATGCCATGAGTGACCTCAACCCAAACGATATTGAATCAATGACAGTCCTGAAAGATGCCTCTGCCACTTCAGTATATGGTGCACGTGCCTCCAACGGGGTAATCCTGATCACGACCAAGAAAGGAAGCAGGGACAAGACGGATGTATCGCTGAACGTTAGCTATGGATGGCAGACATTACCAAAAGAACGCATCATCCCAATGATGAGTGCGTCGGATTGGAATTCTTACAAAGGGACAAACGTACAGGGAATCAACACCGACTGGATGGATGAGATCCTGATAACGGCACCCACAGCAAATACCGAACTTTCTGTCAGCAGCGGAAGCGATAAATTCAGGCTCTTCATTTCAGGAAACTATTACGACCAGGATGGCGTAGTCAAGGGAACATCCTACCAGCGTTACAGCGGACGCATCAATGCAGATTATAAGATCCTTCCCAACCTGACCATCGGGGGCGGCGTGGGGATTACCTATTCGAAAAATGCCAGGGTGGAAGGCGATGCAACCCTGAACGGGCCTTTGCCGAATGCCATGTCAATACCTGCCATTTACCCGGTTTATGATGCCAACGGTGCCTACGACGAATCCATGTTTTATGCCAACCCCGTAGCCATTGCCAACAATTCGATCAACAATGCCTATACCAACCGCACCGGGGGCAATGTTTACGTCGAGTATAAGTTTCTGGATGGTTTTACCTTCACTTCAAAATTCGGGGTCGATATATACAATCTCCGGGAGCACAGCTATGATCCCACAACAACACGCCAGGGAAGAAAGTACAATGGACTGGGTATCGAAGGGACCAGCTATGCAAGCAACCTTACCACCAACAATGTTTTGCAATACATCAGGGAGATCAAGGAAAAGCACAATATTGACATCCTGATCGGTCAAAGTTTTGAGAAATATTCCAACCGGACGACCTATATCGAAGGCATCAATTTCCCAAACGATAATTTGCAATATATGACTTCAGCGGGCACCATCCGTGCTGCTTCCGCAACTGCCCTCGACCGGGTAATGAATTCTTACTTCGGGCAGTTCAAATACAACTATAAATATAAATATATCTTTACACTGACTGCACGGGCCGATGGATCCTCTAAATTCGGCACCAATAACAAATATGGTTATTTCCCGGCTGGTTCTGTTGCATGGCGTATGTCGGAAGAACCATTCATGAAAAGTGTAAAATGGATCGACGAACTGAAAATCAGGGCTATTTACGGGCTTACCGGCAATGACGGCATCGGTGATTTTGCTTCCCTTGGACTTTACGGTGCCGGATACAATTATGGAGGTGGGTCAGGCATTGCACCCACACAGTTACCTAATCCTGACCTGAAATGGGAATCAACTACACAAACCGGGCTGGGTTTTGATCTGTCGTTGTTCAAGAAAAGGATCAGTCTCAATTTTGATGTGTACTACAATCATACCAAGGATCTTCTTCTGGACAGACCAATCCCCGCTTCCTCAGGATTCTACTACATCTCATCCAACATCGGGCAACTTGAAAATAAAGGGCTTGAGGTTGTGCTGAATACGGTCAATATCGATAAGGCATTCACCTGGACTTCCTCTCTCAATTTTGCCATGAACCGCAACAAGGTACTGAGCCTTTATGAGAACCAGCCGATTGACGACATGGGGCGTGGGGGGAACCGCGTTGAGGTGGGCCAACCCATTGGAATCTTCTTTGGGTATAATTGTCTCGGTGTAGACCCTACAACCGGGAACCTTGTGTATGAGGATGTCAATCATGACGGCATCATCACTTCGACCGACCGTGTAAAGACCGGAGATCCGAATCCCGATTTTACCGCTGGATTTACCAATGTGCTTAGCTACAAATCTTTTGAGCTCTCCATTTTTCTCCAGGCCGTATATGGCAATGATGTTTACGATGGAACGCTGGTTTACCTGGAATCGGGCACCGGCGAAGACAACCAGACTACCCGTATGAACGGGCGGTGGAAAAAACCAGGCGATATTACCCAGTTTCCAAAAGAAGGTGATTCGTATAAATCCTCGAGGTTCATTGAAGATGGTTCGTTCCTGCGGGTCAAAAATATAACGCTGAGTTATAATTTTAATAAATCCTGGATTAAGAAAATCGGGATGAAGTCTGCAAAAATATATACGACAATCCAAAACCTGTACACCTTCACGAATTATTTCGGGATGGACCCGGAGGTTAACTATTATGGCGGTTCCAGCAATATCATCATCGGGACTGACTTCTTTACCTACCCGCAATCGCGCACACTCCTGGTTGGTCTGAGCTTTGTTTTTTAACATTTAATTCTGAAAAAGATGAAAAAAATATCATATATATTCATTATCCTGGCCCTTACAGCCATGTCCTGCACCAAGATGCTGGATGTTCAACCGACTGCTTCCATTTCGACGGATCAGGCTATCAAGGATGAAACCGGTATAAACAAAGCCATCACAGGGGCTTATTATTCCCTGCATGACGTCGGCAATTACGGACGCAACCATGTCATCGTTGAGGATCTTGCGGCCGATAATCTCGCATGGACCGGAACGACCCGTGACTATCTCCAAATTGACGACAACCTGATTGCTTCCGACAATGGCATCATTGACGGAATCTGGACTTCCAATTACGATTGCATCAACAGGGTCAACAATGTGCTCGAACGTATTGGCGGCATTGAAATGAGTACTGACAAACGGAACATGTATACCGGGGATGCACTTTTTCTCCGTGCTTTATCCCATTTCAACCTCCTCGGTTACTTCGGTGGTATCCCTATCAAAACCAGGCCTACCCTCGACTTGTCCAGCATAAACCAGGCTCGTAACACTGTGGCGGATGTATATAAACAGGTTATCGCTGATTTAGTGGAGGCTGAAAAAATCCTGCCTGCCTCCAGGCCACTGGGATGGGCCAGCTCCTACAGTGCCACTGCGTTACTGGCAAGGGTCTATCTGTCGCAATTCCAATTTACCGGCGATGCGTCCATCGCAGCCCAGGCCAAAGCCAGGGCGGATGAGGTGATCAATAATGGCGGATATATCCTGGCCCCGGCCTATGCCGACCTTTTCAACGGGAATACGACCGAATCCATTTTCGAAGTGATTTTTGATGCCCAGAATTATAACCGTCTGGCCCAATATTTCTTTCCTGTCAGCCTCACTGGCCGGTATGAAGTTTCACCACCGGCAGTATTCGTCCAGAGTTTCCAAGCCACCGACACAGTCAGGTTTAACGCTTCCATTACATTTGATGCAAAGAATCTGCCATACGGAATCAAGTATACCGACGTTACCTCGGGTACCGACCGGGTATATGTGCTGCGCCTGGCTGAAATGTACATGATTCGCGCCGAGGCGTTGGCATATACCAGCGGAAACATAGATGATATCCGAAATGATATCAATACCCTGAGATTGCGGTCAGGTCTTGCTCCCACAACAGCTACCACGTATGCTGAGTTGCAACTTGCCATTGAAAACGAACGCAGGCATGAGTTTGCTTTTGAAAGCCAGAGGTGGTCTGACCTTGTCAGGACAAAAAGAGCAACAACCGTGCTTGGAATCGATCAGAAATACACCCTTTTTCCGATACCGCTCAGCGAACTGCAAACAAATACACTAATGAAGCAAAACCCTGGCTATTGATCATTTTTCAACCTTTTTAAAGTAGAAAATTATGAAAAGAAATCTTTTATATCTTATCACGTTCCTCTTCATCCTGACTTTAGGAACAGGATGCAAAGAGAAGGACATGGGGACCCCCGCTGCAAGTACTCAGGCCAATTTCAGTTATGTTGTCAAAAACGGTGGATATGCGCCTTGTGAAGTCGTATTCACCAATTTATCCTTAAATGCTACGGGTTATCTGTGGGATTTCGGAAATGGCCAGACGTCAACAGAAATCAACCCGACGGCCACATTTGAAACACCCGGATTGTACAGCGTCAAACTTACATGTACCCCGGTAAATTCTGTCTATTATAGTCAGGAGTCTAAATCCCTGGTGGTGAATATCAAGGATCCGCTTGCAGGATTGTCACAGGTCTTTTACTATACCACCAGGGGAACAATTGGGAATGGACATATGGTCATCCTGAATGATGCCCCGCCGCTCAGCCAGGATTTCGTCGAAGCCGACATGTCAAGGCCCTATGGGATAGCCGTTGATACCGCCCACCAGAAAATTTATATCACCGATTATTCGAATCAGGCAATTTACCGGTTTAATGCAGATGGTTCCTTGCCCCAGAAAATCCTGGATGCCAGTGTTCCGGGGCAGGAACTCGTCGGTGATGCGGAGGCCATCTTCGTATACGGGGATAAAATTTATTGGGGCCGCACCGGGGGCATCTATCGTGCCAACCTGGATGGCACCAATCCCGAAGTATTCATCGCAATGAATGGTGGAGCATCTGAACCTCAATACCCGATCGACATGCAATACGATCCAGTGTCCAATAAGATTTATCTTGTCAATGATAAAACCGACTACCTGGGCGGTTTCTGGTCTGTGAATTTTGATGGCACGAATTTCACTCAAATTACTTTCGATGTTCCGGGCACCCCCGATGTTGACGGGACAGCCCTGGAGATGGATTTCAGGAACGGGAAAGCCTACCTGGTCCTTTATGGTTCAACAGGGACTGTTGCCCCCGAAAATGGAGTTTACATGTGTAATCTCAATGGCACCAGCCTCACAAAAATCGGTGAATATGGAACAAAGGCCACCTGGGGCATCACCTTAGACCAAACACGTAATAAACTCTTCTGGGGAGTTAAAAATTCCAACTCAGCTCCGGATGGTAAAATAATCAGGGCCAATCTCGACGGGTCGGCTCAAGAGGATTGGCTGACCGGCGTAAGCCCGCATGCCATGACCGTGGCATGGATTAAACTGTGACAGGAAACGCGAAACGCGTGACGCGTGACAAATGACTCATCACTTGTCACTTGTCACGCGTCACACGTCGCGATCTTTCCCTTTTATTTGATCAGTAACATTTTATTTGATTTTACCTGGTCATTACACCTGAGTGTATAATAATATACGCCGCCGGGTAAATTTTTTGCATTGAAATCAACAGTGTGTATACCGCTTCTTTGCTTTGAATCTACCAAAGTCGCCACTTCATTTCCCACAACATTATAAACCTTTAAACTTACCTGACCATTTTCAGGCAACTGGTAACTGATCGTAGTGGAATTTCTAAATGGATTGGGTGTATTTTGCCCGAGGTTGAATTCAGTGGCAGAAGGATGATTATTAACAGAGGTGATCAATGCCTGGTACTTGACTACCGCTGCAGCGATGTTGGATAACATGGTTTGCTCATCAGCTCCTAACGCAAGGGCATAATATACATCCACAGAGTGCGCCGGGGCCAGGTTAACAAAGTTCTGTGCCGTAATGGTAACCGGTCCGTCAAGCGTAGTTGAAACATATTGAGGTTGCAACGATCCATAATTCATCCAATTCCAATAACTGGTATCTGCATTATAACCATCGTACCATTCGAAAGAATAGAGGGATGACAGTGATGTTGAAAGCAGTTTCATGCCCATATTCACCTGACCGCCTCTGTGAAACCGTATCACTCCCTGGGCATTATTGTACGTAACGGTGTCGAATCCATAAGTCTGGTTTAACTCCGGTATAATGTCAAGGCCGATTATTGCATCAATGTTATCCGATTCATTATTGATTACCTTGAATTTAACGATGGTGTAACTGCCATTGTTCCACCCGTAGGCATTCAATTTTACAATCACAGCCGGGGGTAATGATGAATAAGAGTTGTCAATTGAACCATAGATTTCAAAATCACTTAATGCGGGATTCGTCACCAATGCTGCTGGTTCAAGAGCCTCCGCATCAGCATTGTAGTCAAATACGCTCGTTGGTCTGGTTCCCACCAGGATCGAAGCGCGTTGCAGATGCCTCGTACCATCGGGGGTAAAAAGCCGGATTCTGCCATATTGGCTTACACCTACCTCCAAAGCACCAGTTGTAAAAGTTGCCTGGGAGTAGCCATCTGCAAAGATGAGCAGCATTACCGCAAGAAAAAGTAAAGTTTTTTTCATAGGATTGAAGTTTTGGGGTTTGACTTATGTTATGCAAACTTACATAATAAAGATGTAAATTATGAAAGTAATGGTAAAAAATGGCAGAATAAAAAAAAAAGATAAATTTGCACATTCTCACTCCACACTTATAGCAAGCAGGTCATGGAAAAGAAAAAGATGCCGCATACCCTGATTATTGTCTCCTTCATCCTGATCACCTTTATTATTCTTACCTGGCTTATCCCGGCAGGGGAGTTTGATCGTAACTTGTTCAATGGCCGCCAGGTCGTAGTTCCGGGAACATACCACCATGTGGCCCCGAAACCACAGGGATTAATGGAGTTGTTTACAGCACCCATCAAGGGCATGATGTCGGCATCCCAGATCATCGCTCTTGTTTTGCTTATTGGCGGCGCTTTTGGGATTGTCACCAAAACAGGGGCAATCAATGCCGGGTTGGCAGGGGTCCTTGCAACTACCCGCAAGAATCCGGCAATCAAGAGATTCATCATTCCCATTATCATGTTCCTGTTCTCCCTGGCAGGCGCTTCATTCGGCATGGCAGAGGAAGTGATGGTTTTTATTCTGATTACCATCCCGCTTGCCATCGCCATGGGGTACGATTCGCTTACCGGGGTTGCCATGCCGTTTATCGGGGCTGCATCAGGTTTTGCAGGCGCCTTCAGCAATCCGTTCACCATCGGTATCGCCCAGGGGATCTCTGAGATCCCGATATTCAGCGGTTGGGAATACCGGATTGTCATTTGGCTTGTGCTCATGACTGCCGCCATTCTGTTCGTCATGTTTTATGCCAGAAGGATCGAAAAGAACCCCGAGCGCAGCCTTGTTTATGAGATTGACCGCAAAAGGGATCTTACTGCATACCATTCTGCTGAAGATCTTGCCCTGACCCTTAAAAGAAAAATAGTACTGGTTATCTTTTTCGTGTCCATCATCATGCTCATTGTTGGGGTGAATGTTTGGGACTGGTATATTAACGAAATTGCAGGATTGTTTTTAGCCATGGCGCTGCTCACAGCACTGGTTTACCGGCTTAACTCCAATATAGCCATCGGAGCTTTTCTGGAGGGCGCCCGTGACATGATGACTGCTGCTTTCGTCATCGGGCTTACGCGCGGAATGCTGATTATAGCCACCGACGGGAAGATCATTGATACCATTCTTGCCGGGATAGCCGGAACCATGGGCCATTTTCCCAAGGTGGTATCGGTTCAAATGATGTTTGTATTCCAGGGCTTTATGAACTTCTTTGTTCCTTCAGGTTCCGGACAGGCAGCACTGACGATGCCCCTCATGGCCCCCCTCGCTGATCTGATCGGAATAACGCGCCAGACAGCAGTGTTGGCTTTCCAGCTTGGGGATGGGCTATTTACCAACATATTCCCTACCAGCGGTGTTACCATGGGAGTTTTGGCCATTGCTAACATTCCCTATGATAAATGGGTGAGGTTCATGATCCCGTTGTCTGTTATTTTCCTGATCCTTGGCTGCCTTCTGTTGATCCCGCCTGTTCTGCTTTTTATATATCATTAATAGGCACCGAAACATGTTAACCATGAGAAAACGACTGTTTTTTAGTAGTTTACTACTTATTGCTGTAATTCAACCAACACTTGCCTGCACCACGGCCATTATCTCGGGTAAATTTACCCCGGATGGCCGGCCCTTGCTCTGGAAGAACCGTGATACCGGCGACCTTGATAACAAAGTGATGTACTTTACTGATGGAAAATATAACACAATCGGCCTGGTCAACTCAAAAGACACAACAGGATCGGAAGTATGGATTGGCATGAATACAGCCGGTTTTGCCATCATGAACTCTGCTTCTTACAACCTCAACAACAGCGATGATACCACTGCTGCCGAAAATGAAGGGAGGGTGATGCGGCAGGCGTTAAAACAATGTGCAACCGTGGATGATTTCGAAAACCTTTTAAAGAAGCTGCCAAAACCACACGGACTTGAAGCCAATTTCGGGGTAATTGACGCAATGGGAAACGGGGCTTATTTTGAAACTTCAAACAACGGTTATTTCAAAATCGATGTGAATGATCCCGTTGCAGCGCCCATGGGCTATCTCATCAGGACCAACTACTCCTTTACCGGCAAGCCCGATGAGGGGCAGGGGTATATCCGCTATATGACCGCAGAGAAATTATTTTACCAGGCTTCCGCAACAAACAATCTTACCCCCGAGTTTATCCTCCGGGATGCGGCCAGGTGCCTGTACCACTCCCTTACAGAAACCAACCTTAAACAGTTACCCACCACGGAAAAGGATAAATTTGTTTGGTTTACCGATTTCATTCCGCGGTTTTCCTCATCCGCTTCTGTGGTTATCCGGGGAATAATGAAAAATGAAAACCCTTTAAACATGACCATGTGGACGGTCCTTGGCTTCCCGTTATGTTCAGTGGTATACCCTGTCTGGTTTAATGCGGAACATGTGTTGCCAGGGTTGCTGACGGCAGATAAAAGTGGCAACGCGCCCCTGTGTAGCAAGGCATTAAAATTAAAGGAACTTTGTTTTCCCATCAAACGCGGACATGGAGAGGATTATCTCAACCTTCCTGTATTGTATAACACCAGCGGAACTGGATTCCTGCAGAAACTATCCCTTGTGGAGAATCAAATATTTGCTGATGCTGAAGCAAGGCTGGAAGACTGGCGGAAATCACCTCCTGATGTCAGCGAGATTAAGGATTTCTACAAAACGCTGGACAATAAAATTGTTGAGGCTTATCTTCATTTGTTCGGACCATGAATAAAAAGAACCTTTTCAATGGGTTCACAATTTTCGTGGCCATCGCATGTATCTTAACATTTACACTGAACATATACAATGGCCGGTTCCAGCTTGGTGACTTCCGGGTTTATTATTCGGCGGCAGTCAATCTTGTGACCGGTGGGCCCGTCTACCTTGTTTCCTTTTATAGTGGCAGCGGTTTTTACAAATACAGTCCGGCATCCCTCTATTTTTTTCTTCCATACACTATTTTCAGTTTCAGAACAGCGGCCGTAATTCACTTTTTCATCCTTGGGTGTGCTTACTGGTATACCATGATCCTCATCAGCCGATTGATCATGCACTACTTTAGCCTGGAAAATATCAGGCATGAAGTTTGGCTGCTCTCCCTCTCGTTTGGATGTATTCTGATCCATTTTGCACGGGAATTATATGTTGGCAACATCAATATTATCCTGCTGCTGCTTTGTTGCCTTTCAATCGGTGATTTTCTCAAAGGGAAAGACTGGCAGGGCGGCATCCTGCTGGGTATGGTGATCCTCACAAAACCTTATCTGCTGATCCTGTTGTTTCCAATGGTTCTGCGAAAGAAATGGAAAGCCATGGCCTGGATGGCCATAACGGCTGGTATTGGGCTGGTTCTTCCCTTCATTTTCCCGGGACCATTCAAGGGGGCAGGTCTTTATCATGACTGGATAAAATCAATCCGGATGCACAGTGAAGGGTTCCCCGGGATGACTTCGATCGACTACCTGTTCAGGATTTTCATGCCGTCCTGGCCTGCATGGGGAATTCTTGTCATTCTTTTTTTGATCCTTTCCTTTGTCACCCTTTTCATCCTGAACAACATTCAACGGGAAAAAAAAGAAAGAAAATTGGCCGGCACCCCTGAAATGAACTTTGCTTTCGAATGGTTTTTACTTATTGCCCTGCTCCCAAACCTTATAAAAACTGATTGGGTCCTGCTGCTGTTCAGTGCACCGGTAATTACTTTCATGATCTTTTACATTTCCTTCCGGAAACAATACTGGTGGATACCCGTACTGGTCATCCTCCTCTTTTTTTTCGGATTAAATTCCGATGACCTGCTGGGCCGGGAACTTTCCCATCAGATCTTGCATTCGGGATTGATGGGATTGAGCAATTTTCTTTTGGTAACTGCCTCTTTGTTCATTTTCCTTGATCATCGCAGGCGGAATCAAATCACCCAGAACGGGAGGCAGTAATCCCACCATTTCGCTACTTCGCCATTTCTCCATTTTTTATGGCCACCCCCCTCCGGATAATCTGCTGTCCGTACTTTCTGCGGATCCGGTCGAGGGCCTGGTACAGGTTGACCATCCCGATGTTGTCGTCGAACATGTTGAGCTGCGGATTACCGGAAACGAGACCACTGAAACGTACACCGATGAGGCGGATCAGCATGCGGCGCTGGTAGATGCGGTCGAAGAGTTCTTTTACCTCCGGAATAAGCTGGTGGTCGAAAGCGGTGTAGGGCACTTGCTTTTGCAGTGTATGGGTGTCGAAGTTCGAGTAACGGATCTTCACCGTGACACAGGATGTGAGTTTCTGCTTGTCGCGTAACTCAAATGAGATTTTTTCCACCATCTTCACCAGGATCTCTTTCATCCGGGTAATATCGATGCTGTCCTGCTCAAAAGTTGTTTCGGTGCTCACCGATTTTGCCTCGTGATAAGGATAAACCGGTGTGCTGTCGATGCCGTTGGCCTTCTCCCAAATCGCAATGCCGTTTTTGCCCATTACCTGTTCCATCATGTTGATCGGAATGTGGCTCAGGGTATCGATCGTCACCACCCCCATGGAACGCAGCAGCCGGTAGGTCTTCTCCCCGATCATCGGGATCTTGCGGATCGACAGTGGCGCCAGGAAGGGCTGCACTGCATCGCGCCCCACGTACAACTCTCCGTTGGGCTTGGCCTCGCCCGTGGCAATCTTTGATACCGTTTTATTCACCGATAAGCCAAAAGAGATGGGTAGTCCGGTGTTTTTGATGATCCCCTCACGCAATTCATGGGTCCATTTCTGCAACCCGAAGAAGCGGTCCATCCCGGTAACATCAAGGTAATGCTCATCTATGGAGGCCTTTTCATACACCGGCGCCTTTTCTGCTATAATCTCCGTAACGGTGTGCGAATACTTCGAATAGAGCTCCATATCGCCCCGCACAAGGATGGCATCGCCGCACAGCGCCCGGGCCATCTTCATCGGCATGGCTGAATGTATGCCGAACTTCCGTGCCTCATAGCTGCAGCTTGCCACCACTCCCCGGTCGGAGGTACCCCCGATGATTACCGGCTTTCCAATCAATTCGGGGCGGAGCAACCGCTCAACGGAGACGAAGAAGGTATCCAGATCGAAATGTACTATGTTGCGTTTAAGGGTTAGCATATGAAAAATAGCGAAATGGCGAGGTATTTAAATTTTTTGTATTATATTTGACGATATTTTAATCATTTTTCCGACGATAATATAATCATTTTTTTCAAAAACCAAAAAAATGTTTTTCAGCAGCAACATAAAATTTTTACGTAAACGGCGTGGACGCACCCAGGACGACATCGCTGTTGCGCTTAACATGAAACGCTCAACGCTAAGCGGATACGAGAACAACATTGCCCAGCCGGGCTTTGAAACCCTGATTGCCTTCTCTAAATATTATAATGTAGCCATTGATACCCTGATCAGGGTTGACCTGGTGAAGATTCCGGAAAGCCAGCTCCGGCAACTGGAGCGGGGCTACGATGTCTTCATCAAAGGTTCGAACCTCCGCATACTCACGACAACGGTAGGGGCAGATAATGAAGACAACATCGAACTTGTTTCGGAAAAAGCAAAAGCCGGATACACCGGAGGATTTGCCGATCCTGAGTACATCAGCATTCTGCCAACCTTCAGACTGCCATTTTTATCCAGGCAAAAAAAATACCGGACATTCCAGGTTAACGGCGACTCGATGCTGCCAATTCCCCATGGATCATGGGTTACCGGGGTATTTATCCAGGATTGGACAACACTCCGCGACCGGGATGCATACATCATCCTGACCATGGAAGAGGGAATTGTATTCAAGGTCGTGGAGAACAGGATTAAAACCGAAGGGAAACTGCTGCTGCATTCATTGAACCCACTATATGAACCATACGATATCAATATGCAGGATATTCGTGAAATATGGCAATTTGTCCATTATATCAGTCCGAAAATACCTGAAAACCTCAATTCAGAAAACTATCATCTCGTCGAAACCGTCAAGCAGTTGCGCAATGATATCCAGGTCATCCAAACCCGGCTGAATATCTGATCAGATGATCACAAATACCCTGAGATTGTTTCCTGAAATGTAGGGCAATCACTTACATGAAAATCAGGCAAGTCATTATGATTATTTTCATTTTCATCTCCCCCTACAAAAAAAATTATTGAATGAATTATATTTGCCTTGCACAAGTCAATTATTATCAATGCCATTTTTACTTTGCCATCTGATTTGTATCAGACAAATAAAAATAAGAACAGTCTGAACATACATTCCATATCTTTGTTTCATTATTTAATAAAAACCAAAACCACAACGCCATGAAAGTTTCCATTGTAGGGTCGGGGTATGTCGGCCTAGTTACCGGCACCTGCTTCGCAGAAGTGGGGATTGAAGTCACCTGTGTTGACATTGACCAGAAAAAAATCGAAAATCTTAAAAACGGGATTATTCCTATTTATGAGCCTGGACTCGAAGACATGGTTCATCGGAACATGAAAAAAGACCGTCTTCAATTCACCACCAACATCGCGGAAGCGCTTGAGGATTGCGAGGTAATTTTCAGTGCAGTCGGAACTCCGCCTGATGAAGACGGAAGTGCCGACCTTCAATATGTCATCAGCGTGGCACGCGATTGTGGCAAAAACATGAAAGATTATTTGCTGATTGTAACAAAAAGCACCGTCCCCGTTGGCACCGCCGAAAAAGTCCGGAAAGCCGTTCAGGAAGAGTTGGATAAACGCGGTGTAAGCATTGAATTTGATGTTGCCTCAAACCCCGAATTTCTGAAGGAAGGAGCTGCCATCGATGACTTCCTGAAACCCGACCGCATCGTTGTTGGCTGCGATTCCGCCCGCGCCGAAGAGCTGATGAAAACGCTTTATAAACCCTTCACCTTAAACGGACATCCAGTGATTTTCATGGATATCATTTCTGCAGAGATGACTAAATATGCTGCAAACTCGATGCTTGCCACCAAGATCAGTTTTATGAATGATGTTGCCAACTTTTGCGAAATTGTGGGTGCCGATATAAATATGGTTAGAAAAGGAATCGGTTCGGATTCCCGTATTGGCAATAAATTTATATACCCCGGTGTAGGATATGGGGGATCATGTTTCCCAAAGGATGTGAAAGCCCTCATTCATACTGCAGAAGATTATAATTACAGCCTTCGTGTTTTAAAAGCCGTTGAAGCCGTTAATGATGACCAGAAGTCGGTTTTATTCAACAAAATGAAAAAACACTATGGCGGAAACCTGGAAGGCAAGACCGTCGCTATGTGGGGATTGTCGTTTAAACCACATACTGATGACATGCGTGAAGCACCGTCTCTCGTGATCATTAAAAAGCTGCTTGACGCCGGTGTAAAAGTTAAAGCGTACGATCCGGTAGCAATACATGAAACCCAAAGGATCCTGGGGGATAAAATTTATTATGCTCCCGATCAGTATGATGCACTCATTGATGCCGACTGCCTGATGCTTGTCACCGAATGGCCGGAATTCAAGTTCCCTAATTTCAATATCGTCAAGAAATTATTGAAAGACCTGGTTGTTTTTGATGGAAGGAACATATACGAAATCGCTGAAATGAAGCGTAAAGGATTTGCTTATTACTGCATCGGCGTAGATACTTCAAAATAATTCCGAGATCATTATTTATCGGCCTGTGGCTGAATAAAAATTGCCTCCTGCCCTTTTTATTCAGCCACAGGTTTTATACTTTTGTTGTTAATATTAAATCCATGATAAAGAAAAAAATTTTAGTTACCGGTGGTGCGGGTTTTCTTGGATCCCATCTTTGCGAACGATTGCTCCATGAAGGGAATGAAGTTGTATGCCTTGACAACTATTTTACCGGTCAGAAACAAAATGTGGTTCACCTGCTCGATAATCCGTTTTTCGAGTTGATCCGTCACGATGTAACAATGCCTTTCTTTATCGAAGTTGATGAGATTTACAACCTGGCCTGTCCTGCTTCTCCGATCCATTACCAGTATAATGCAATTAAAACGGTGAAAACTTCAGTCATGGGAGCCATCAATATGCTAGGGCTGGCCAAACGTACCAAAGCCCGGATCCTGCAGGCTTCCACGAGCGAGGTTTATGGGGATCCAGAGGTGCATCCGCAGGTTGAATCCTATTGGGGACATGTCAATCCTATCGGGATCAGATCCTGTTACGACGAGGGTAAACGTATTGCAGAAACCCTTTTCGTCAACTACCATCAGCAAAACAACGTCCGGATCAAGATCATGCGGATTTTCAATACATACGGGCCACGCATGCATCCGAATGATGGCCGTGTCGTTTCTAATTTTATTGTTCAGGCGCTTAAAGGTCAGGATATAACCATGTATGGCGATGGATTACAATCCAGAAGTTTTTGCTATGTAGATGACCTGCTCGAAGGAATGGTGAGGTTAATGAATTCAAGAGAAGAATTCACCGGCCCGGTGAATATCGGCAATCCGAATGAATTCACCATGCTGGAATTGGCTGAAAAGGTAATCAACCTGACAGGTTCAAAATCGAAAATTGTTTTCATGCCTCTTCCGGCAGACGATCCCACACAACGGCAGCCCGATATCTCGCTTGCGAAAAAGGAGCTTGGCTGGGAACCCAAGATCATGCTTGATGAAGGCTTGGTTAAAACCATTGATTATTTCAAGTCAATCATCTGATAAAATCTTTAATTTTCCCCCATGAAAATCCTTGTTACCGGTTCAAATGGTCAGCTTGGCAATGAAGTAAGATTACTTGCACCCGCTTTCCCCGCATTCAGATTTATTTTTACCGATGTTGCCGAATTAGATATTACCAATGAGCAGGATATTGAAGCCCTTGTCAAAGAAGAAAAACCCGGGGTAATCATCAACTGTGCCGCTTATACTGCTGTGGATAAAGCCGAGCAGGAAGATAACCTTGCATTCCTGATCAATGCAGCCGCTGTTGGAAACCTCGCAAGGGTGGCCACCAGATATGCTTCCTTGCTGATACACATTTCAACTGATTACGTTTTCGATGGCAAAGGTTACAAACCTTATGTCGAAGATGATCCTACCAACCCCGTCTCACTCTACGCCCGGAGTAAACACGCAGGTGAGCAACAGGTTCAATCCTATTCCAGCAAGGCCCTGATCATCCGCACCTCCTGGTTATACTCCACGTTCGGTAATAATTTTATCAAGACCATGATGAAATACGGGAAGGAACGACGGTCACTGAATGTTGTTTTTGATCAGACCGGTACCCCAACCTATGCCCGCGACCTTGCACAAATCATCCTGGACATCATTCATAACAATCCTGATTATGAAGGAGTGGAGGTTTTCCATTTTTCGAATGAAGGAGTTACAAGCTGGTACGATTTCGCAAAAACAATTATGGAATTCAGCGGGGTTGACTGTAAAATCAACCCGATCGAGACCAAAGATTATCCCTTGCCTGCCATAAGACCATTCTACAGTGTCTTCAACAAATCAAAAATAAAACAAAGGTTCCAGGTGAAAATTCCATACTGGCGAGATAGTTTGAGGGATTGTATTGAAAAGATGAAAGAATAATTTACGATTTCGTTACAAACATACTTAAAATCAAATAAATGGAGAAAGAAAGCACGGTTCTGGAACGCGCACAGCTATGGCTGAGTGGCAGCTTTGATGATGCTACAAAAGAGGCTGTAAAAAAATTAATTGAAACCAACCCGGCAGAGCTTACGGATTCATTTTACAGGGATCTTGAATTTGGGACGGGAGGCCTTCGTGGAATTATGGGTGTGGGCACCAACCGCATGAACAAATATACGGTTGGAATGGCAACACAGGGCCTGGCAAACTACCTGATCATGATGTTTCCCTCCCTGAATCCCATTAAAATGGCGATTTCATACGACAGCAGGAACAATAGTAAGTATTTTGCCGGCATCGTTGCTGAAGTATTTTCAGCCAATGGATTCAAAGTTTTCCTGTTCGACGACCTTCGCCCAACCCCTGAATTATCGTTTGCCATCAGAGAACTTGGTTGCCAGAGCGGAGTCATGGTGACCGCTTCACACAACCCCAAGGAATACAACGGCTATAAGGCATACTGGGATGATGGTGCCCAGATGATCGCACCTCATGATGAAAATGTTATAAAAGAGGTCCAGAAGATAACCTCCATCGATGATGTAAAATGGTCCGGGAAAAAGGAGAATATCATCAGCATCGGTGCTGAGATTGACAGGAAATACCTTAGCCGCGTGAAAGCCCTTTCACTCTCGCCCGAAGCCATCAGCCGCCAGAAAATGCTTAAAATAGTTTATACCCCGTTGCATGGCTGCGGGCGGAAACTGGTGCCCGACATTCTTTCAGATTTTGGATTTGAAAACATCCACATGGTGAAAGAACAGGCGATTGCAGATGGAAACTTTCCAACAGTTCACTCCCCAAACCCTGAAGAACACGATGCACTCGACATGGCCATAAAATTGGCGGAGGATCTTCATGCAGACCTTGTGATGGCAACGGATCCTGATGCCGACCGTGTTGGTATTGCCGTTAGAAATCATAAAAACACAATGATCCTCCTCAATGGAAACCAAACAGCGGCCCTGCTCTTTTACTATATCCTGAACCGCTGGAAAGAACTCGGAAAACTCCGTGGGAATGAGTTCATTGTTTCAACCATTGTCACCACCAAATTACTCTCTGCAATTGCCAGGTCTTTCGGTGTTGAATATTTTGAATGCCTCACCGGCTTTAAATTCATTGCTGATGTGATCAGGCAAAATGAAAGCAAAAAGAATTACATCGTTGGCGGCGAGGAAAGTTATGGTTATCTGATTGGCAATTTTGTTCGTGACAAAGATGCGGTGAGCGCTTGTGCATTGATTGCCGAAGCGGCCGCATGGATGGCTGATAAGGGAAATTCCCTGTTCGACCTGCTGGTAGAGATCTATCAAAAATATGGTTTTTACAAGGAAGGACTGATCTCTGTCATCCGTAAGGGAAAGAGCGGTGCTGAGGAAATTCAGCAGATGATGATGAATTACCGGAAGACCCCGCCTGCAATCATCAACAATTCCAGGGTTATCATCATCAAAGATTACCTTTTGCTCAAAGAAACGGAGGTTGCAACCGGCCATGAAAAACCAATCAAACTGCCTAAGTCGAACGTGTTGCAATTTATACTGGAAGACGGGAGCATTATCAGCGTAAGGCCTTCGGGGACAGAACCGAAAATTAAATTCTATTTTGGAGTGCTCGAAAAGCTGTCTGACCTGAGCGAATTTGAAAAAACCGAACAACGTCTGGATGAAAAAATTGCTGGTATTATCGCTTCAATGAAGCTAAAATAAATGCTTGCAAAAAGGTTTGTCATTGCTCTTTTTATTCATCCAAACCTGATTTTTTTCAGATTCACGCCTATTTTGTTTTTAGGAATTTCCGTTTATTCCTCCGCAGCAAACAATCCCTGCCTGGGTTCAGGACCTGTTCGAGGATCCCGCGATCGGGATACAGTCTTCCTTCCGAAAGGGCGGTACTTTATCTTTAAAAGCACCTCTATCACGATACCATGCGACACGTTTTATCTTATGCCGCACGAAAAAACGACCAGGAGGAAAGTTGATCCTGACCAGGATTCTCATTTTTTTTATGATACCGTATATAAAAAATTCTCCCGGACAAAAATAACGCAACTGCTTTACAACCTTGCATTTGTAGTACCAAAACAATCCGATTTACCCGATTCATTGCAGGTATTGAAGAGTGTCAGTCCTTTTGAAGCATATCATGGAAAGATAATCCGGAAAGTCACAATAACTATTCTACCACCATTCGGCGCCAGTATATACGATACCGCGAAACATGCCACGACGGGAATTGGCAAGGCCCTGAACAGCGTACATATCAATACCCGGAAATATGTAATTAAACGGAATTTGCTATTTAAGCCCGGAGACCGGGTGAATCCGGCAATCCTTGCCGACAATGAAAGGTTGCTGAGAAACATGAATGCGATCGATAATGCGCGTATCATCGTGGTTCCATCAGCTGCGGGTAGTGATTCCGTCGATCTCGTCATTGTAGCAAAAGATGTTTGGTCCATCGGCCTCGACGTTCCGCTCATCACACCCCAGCAGACCAGAATACGCATCTATGACGCAAATTTCCTTGGATTGGGCGACCAGTTCACTACAAGTTTTTCATTCCACATTAACCGGATGCCATTTTGCTTATTTGAAGGGTTTTCATATACCTATAACAATATTGCAAGTTCGCAGATAAACGCAACAGTTGCCTATGCCGCAGATGATCATGGGAATAAAAACATGATCATTCGGTTTGACAGGTCCTTCCTCACAAACATAACGAAATGGGCCGGCAGTGCCTATATCTCCTATGAGACTTTCGTCAGTGAATACAATGGCCATCCCGGAATTACATCCTACTTCTTCAATGAGGGACTGTGGCTTGGCCGTGCCTATCTGCTGAAAGGGAGAAAGGAGACTTCCCGCGCAGTATTATCAGCGGCTCTCTACCGGAAACATTATACCTCCCGTCCAATCGTTACAATTGATTCAAATGTTGCATTTTATAATCAATTACAGGTTCTGACCGAGTTTTCCATTTCAAGAAATAATTACTACCTGACCGATTATGTCATGGATTTTGGGAAAACAGAAAACCTGCCTTATGGTCATTTGCTGCAATTAACTATTGGTGCTGACCAGGGTGATTTTTACACCCGTTTGTACACAGGCATCCACCTTTCTGCAGGTAATTTTTTTAACGGATTTGGTTACATATCCACCTATGTCAAACTTGGGGGATTTTTCAACCATGACTCGTTTGAGGACGCTGTTGTTAAGTTTAACCTGCACTATTTTACCCCGCTGATGAAGACCAGGGATAAAAGATACAGGTTCAGGGCATTTTTAAGTGCCGATTACCGGTATGCGTTTAATTCTCGTTCAAATAGCCGTGATTATTATGATGCAAACCTTGACTTTAAAATAAACAAGGTCAGTGATCCGGATTATTTCAACGGCGTTAACATTATTTCAGGCCGACTTGCAACGATTTGTTTTACGCCGTGGTATTTTTATGGTTTCCGTTTCGCGCTCATGATGGCCTTCCAGTCCGGGATGGTCGGTCAAAGGAATGAACCATTTTATCATGCTTCATTTTTCAGCAGTGTCGGGTGCAGCATCATTATCAAGAACAGCAACCTGATTTTCCCTGCCTTTCTTCTTTCAGGGTTTTATTATCCTTCAGTCCAGGATAGTTTCAGGCAATTACAATTCATGATCGGTTCAAATTTGAATGTTCAGTATTACGATTTCAATGTGAATGCGCCCCATGAAGAAAATCTTGGCAATTAGGATAAATCGAAAAAAGCGTAGTTTTGTTGCTTCATATTAACAAATCAACATGGAAGGCAAAGGTATAATTGGCAATGATGATCTGGTGTATTCACGGAAGGTTCTTGAAATGATCACTGTCGCTAACGAATTCTGTCTTTTTCTTGAGAAGGCGGAAGATTATTCACTGGAAGAATTATTAAATTTTCTTCAAAAAATTTCCCCGCTGATTTATTTAAAAAGCGCGCTGCTTCCCGATATTGAAGTGGAGGATGAGGATGCGGTTGAACATTATGTCAGTGAGGAACAATGGGAAGGGATGTTCAACATTTTATACAATAAATTCGGGGAAAAAGACCTTTTCTTTTTTGTCGATCACCACGAAAGGAGCCACCATGACCCTGTAAAAGGCAGCCTGGCTGAATCGTTCACAGATATTTATCAGGATTTGAAAGACTTCCTGCTGCTTTACCAAAAACCGCTGAAAGCTTTTAAAGAAAATGCCGTAAACGAGTGCAAACGGTTGTTTGAAACCCGGTATGGTTACCGCCTGATCAATGCCCAGTCAGCCATCCATTGCATTCAATATCCTGAAGAGAACGGGATTATTTTTTAGAATGGTCAAGCCGGTTGAGTCCTTCAATGGCTTTATCATAGTTCACCTTTATCTTCAGCGATTTCTGATAGTCTTCGTAGGCTTTCTGATAGTTTCCTGCCAGTTCATTGGCATATCCCCGGTTAAAGTAGGCTTCAAAATACCCGGGATCCTTTTTAATTGATTCACTGAAATACTCAATGGCTTTTTTAAAATCTTTCAGATAAACAAGGTAGATATATCCTGTGTTATAGGATGCATCCCTGAATGCCGTGTCTGCTTTGGAGAGGATTTCATAAGTTGCAATGGCCTTGTCATATTTACCCGTCTCCTGATAATGTAATCCCAGCATATAGAGAGCTTCCCTGCTTTTCGGTCTCAGTTTCAGCGCGTTTTTGAAATATAATTCAGCCATCGGGTCTTTTTTGACCGCATAGAGTTCGCCAAGTTGAACATAGGCTTCATAATAATCCTGGTTCTTATCCACTGCCTGTTTCAGGTCATCCACTGCATGGATGGTATCTCCCTGTTCAAGCAAACCGATGGCCCTGGTATAATGGGCTGATGCATTCCCGTTATCGACAACCAAAAGCTGTTTGACTGTTGCATAGCAGTTTTTATAATCTTTTATGATCAGGTAAAGTTTTGCCAGTTTCAACAATGCGTCAACATCCCCGGGATTTTTACTGACGGCTTTGTTAAGCGCGTCTCGGCTGTCTTCGGGTTTACCCATGAGCAGGTAAATGTCAGAAAGCGTGATGTAATATACCGATTTGCTATTGTCAATGGAGATCGCCTGGTGAATATCTTTCAGGGCTTTATCGAACTGATGATCAAGCAGATAGAATTTCGCCCGCAGGTTATACAGATCCGGATTGGAAACATCCGCATCAATCTTCTGGTTCAGTATTTCCAGTTTGATGCGTGTTGTATCACTGGATTGGTTTTGACTGCCGGAAGTATCTCCGCGGTTGTTGCAGGAGAAGATTCCAGGCAGTAAAATCAGTATAAAACTGATCAGGTGGTTCCCGAATTTAAACATGATTGCGTAAGGCTTCACGAATTTTCCCTTCCAGTTCATCGGCAAGTTCAGGGTTATCCTGAAGAATTTTCTTTACGGCGTCCCGTCCCTGGCCCAATTTAGTATCGCCGTAACTGAACCATGAACCGCTTTTTTTGATAATATTCATCTCTGTGGCCAGGTCAATAATTTCAAAAGCCCTGGAGATGCCTTCCCCGAAAATTATATCAAATTCGGCTTTGCGGAAAGGCGGGGCTACTTTATTTTTAACAACTTTGACTTTCACATGATTTCCAACAACGTCATCACCCTCCTTCAGCTGAGTTTGCCTACGTATATCAAGCCGAACCGAAGCATATAAATTGAAAGCATTGCCACCGGTTGTTGTTTCAGGATTGCCAAACATAACGCCGATTTTTTCCCGAAGCTGGTTGATAAATATGCAGCATGTCGCAGTTTTGCTGATAGTGGCTGTTAATTTCCTCAATGCCTGCGACATAAGTCGTGCCTGCAAACCCATTTTAGAGTCCCCCATCTCCCCTTCAATTTCGCTTTTGGGTGTTAATGCGGCAACCGAATCGATGACGATGATGTCGATGGCTCCTGAACGGATCAGGTTTTCAGTAATTTCCAATGCCTGTTCTCCGTTATCAGGCTGAGATACCAGAAGATTTTCAACGTCAACTCCGAGTTTCTGTGCATAAAACCTGTCAAATGCATGCTCTGCATCAATGAATGCGGCAATTCCGCCTGTTTTTTGCGATTCGGCAATGGCATGCAAGGCAAGGGTTGTCTTTCCGGATGACTCAGGGCCATAAATTTCAATTACACGTCCCTTCGGCAGCCCGCCGATCCCCAATGCAGCATCTAATCCAATTGAACCGGTTGATATTACATCCACCGCTTCAACTACATTATCGCCAAGTCGCATGATGGTTCCTTTCCCATAGGCCTTTTCCAGCTTATCCAAGGTAAGCTGCAAGGCTTTCATTTTTTCCTTATTTACTTCGTTTGACATTTTTTTTCCCTCCTTTGTTTTGGAGACGCACCACGGTGCGTCTTTTCTAGTGATTATGGAGACGCACTGTGGTGCGTCTTTACAGTATCAGTACCCCATTGCTTTCAGGATCTGGTAGGTATGGTTCTTTGTATCAACCTTCGTAAAGATATGAGCGATCTTGCCCGTTTCATCGATGATGAATGTCGTCCGGTTGATCCCTTCATATTCTTTACCGTAAAGTTTCTTTTTGCCCCAAACGCCATAATCCATGATGATCTTTTTTGCTTTATCAGGAATAAGGGTAAAAGGTAATACATATTTTTCAGAAAAATTTTTATGCGCCTTTTCATCATCGGCACTAACACCCAGGATTTCAAATCCTTTATCCCTGAGAACCTGATAATTATCCCTTAAATTGCATGCCTCCGCTGTACATCCGGGCGTGTTGTCTTTCGGATAGAAATACAGGATTACCTTTTTACCTTTAAAGGCATCCAGTTCAACAGGATTGCCATGCTGATCATAAGCTCGTATATCAGGAGCCGGAGAGCCAGTAGCTAATTTTATCATATTCAATCAAATAGCAGTCAGTTTATCGCAAGAATATCTACCTTCAAAATTAGAAATTATGAATGGAAAAAAATCGGATTGAAAATGGAGTTATCAACAACTTTTTGTGGTTTTATCCGTCAGATAATATTTACAGAAATCTTTTAACCCGCAGTCCATACACTTAGGCTTGCGGGCCTGGCATATGTACCTTCCATGCAGGATCAGCCAATGATGGGCAATGGAACGCAGGTCCTCAGGTATATATTTAACAAGTTGCTGCTCGGTCTGGATTGGACTTTTGGCATTGTGAGACAAACCGATGCGTGCAGAAACCCTGAAAACATGCGTATCGACTGCCAGGGCAGGCTTGTTATAAATCACTGATGCCAGCACATTGGCAGTCTTTCTTCCAATTCCAGGGATTTGCTGCAGCTCATCAACATCTGACGGTAAAATCCCGTTATAATTTTCAACAAGGACTTTTGCCATGGCGATGAGGTTTTTAGTTTTGTTATTGGGATAAGAACAGCTCCTGATCAGCTCAAAAACCTCTGATGGATTGGCATTTGCCAACGACCGGACATCAGGAAATGCACGAAAAAAAGGAGGAGTGATGATATTTACGCGCTTGTCGGTGCACTGAGCCGAAAGAATAACCGCGACCACAAGTTCGTATGGATCTGTATAAAGGAGCTCCGTTTCGGCTATGGGGTGATTCTTAAGAAAATAGTTCAATACAAGCCTGAAGCGTTCTTCTTTTCGCATTGGAAAAAGTTTGAGCAAAAATGCGAAAAATCAGCGATTATTCAAGTATGTTTGTACTCATTGTTCTGAATTAAATCTTTGAATTACCTCATCCCCTGACCTCTTCACTTCAAGGAGAGAGTGAATGGAAGGTAGTAACACCTAAACCCATGGGCAATTTTATGTTTGATTTACTGATTGTGGGAGCCGGACCTGCCGGTTGCACACTTGCATTAAACCTGGCAGCCAAAGGGTTTCAGATCGCAATTATCGAAAAGGATGTTTTTCCCAGAAACAAAATATGCGGGGATGCCTTGAGCGGCAAAGTGTTGAATGTCCTGAAACGGATCCCCGGAGGTATTTACGAAGATTTTCTTAAACAGGTTGATAAAGTCCCATCCTGGGGCATCCGCTTCCTGGCCCCGAACCATCATGCGGTGGATATACCCTTTTTGCTGAACAGGGCAGATGGTCAGACAGCTCCGGGGTATGTATGCAGACGAAACGATTTCGATAATTTCCTTTTTGAACGACTGAAGGAATACCCGAACATTCATATCTTCCAGGGTGAGCAGGTGACACAGGTTATCACCTATCCGGATTGCATCATGGCAAAAACCCAAAACCACGTTTTCTGTGGAAAGGTGATTGCCGGTGCCGATGGGGTTCACTCAAAAGTAAGACAATCTCTTCAGATTGCCAGGGCAGACAAGGAACATATATGCCTCGGCATCCGTGGCTATTACGAAAATGTCACCGGACTTCATCCGGAGAATTTCATTGAACTTATTTTCTTAAAGCGCCTGCTTCCGGGGTATTTCTGGATTTTCCCTTCAACCGGGAATGTTGTTAACGCCGGATTTGGAATGATGCAAAAAAAGGTAATCAGCGGCAGGGAACACCTGAACCACATTCTGGATGAGATTATTGTTAACGATCCGGTAATTGCACCCCGGTTTAGCGGTGCTAAACTGGTTGGAAAGCAGGAAGCGCACACATTACCGCTGGGGACATACAATTTCAACAGGTCGGGCAACCGCTTTCTGTTGCTTGGAGATGCAGCATTCCTGGTTGACCCATTCAGCGGAGAAGGCATTGGAAATGCCATGGCCAGTGGTGAAATTGCTGCCGCGATCCTGGCAAACAGCTTTCAAACGAATGACTTTTCCGCTGAAGGGTTAAAAACCTATGACAGGAGGCTTCAGCGAAGGTTTTCGCAGGAATTTAAAACCATGTCGGTCATGCAGCGGCTGGCTGGTTCGGCCTGGTTGTTCAACCTCGTGGTGGACAAAGCCCGTAAAAACAAAGACCTCCGGGAATTGTTAACGGCCATGTTTACCAATGATGACGTCAGGGAAAAACTGACACGACCGGGATTTTACGCACGGTTGCTTTTCAGATAGGACAATAAAGAGAGAACGAATTACTTTCCGCGTAGGATGGTCACCGAACCTTTGGAAACTTCATCCCCGAATTGTCCGGTCAATTTCAAAATGTAAAAATAGGTCCCATCCGAAAGCCGCTCACCATCCCAATCTTCACTTTTGTAGTTCGACTGGTTATAAACCTTTTTACCCCAACGGTCGAAGACCAGCAACTCACTCCCCAGATAAGCTTCACGGTAATCACGCTTGGCATCATCCATTAACTGAACTGCAAACTTATCATTTATAAAATCTCCATTTGGCGTAAACAGGTTGGGGATATCAAGCTCTGCCACTTTTACATTCACTTCGCTGGTAATGGTCGTATCGCAACCATTCAGATCTGTAAAACTGAGCTGGATGAAAAATTTTCCGGTTTTCTGGTAGGTGTGCAATGCCGGATTTTGGTTAGGGATCTTTGCTGAATCCCCAAAATCCCATGTCCAGTTTGTGATATACTGCTTCATTGAATCGGGGAAAACAACCTGGATGTTGGGATTTGTCAGATAGACCACCGAATCGGGTTTGATCAGAAATGTCACTTTGGGCGACTTTAAAAAATCGACTAAATATGCACTATCGATAGAACAACCTAAAGAATCTGTCACAGTAAAAGTAAAATGCCCGGGACAAAGACCAAAAACAATCGTATCCTGGGAATGACCACCATGCCATTCATAAATATATGGCGGATCAATTTTAAATGGGGTACCTCCGGAAACGCTAGTCTTGAATTGTCCTTTGCATTCACCAGCACAACCAAGCGGGTTATAACGGTACAGGGTATCGATGTACATCCGGGGATGCATGCGCAGTATTACGTCATTGCTTGTGTCCGAACCCAGGCCTTCCACCGAGATAATACAACGGTAAATCCCGGGAGAACTGCTAATAACATGCGAAATTGCAAAAATTGAATCGGCAGCGCCCTGGCCGGTAATGTCAATGTAGTTTTTTTGCCAGCGATAGGAAATTGCAGCATTACCCGTGCCGGTGATGATGGTCGTAAATGCAACACTGTCGCGAAAGCAAACAATGGTATCCGCGGGAATCACCACAACGTTTACCTGGCTCATGCCAAAAATGCTGCAGAAAAAAAATAATACAGACAGGAAATGTTTCATCTGGAATTTCAATACTGCAGCAAAAATAAGAATTTCTTTGATTCCGGCCACTTAATCAGATAACGCTCCTTATATCAAACTTAGTATACGATCATGAAACTCATTTTCATCAATAAAGATTGTTGGAAATCATGATCAGGGTACAGGCATTAACGACTTCAATTCCTGCTGCGGAGAGGATTTCCGAAAATTCCCTGGTTTCAGTGCCCGGGTTGAAAATCACCCGTTTGGGATTCAGGCTGAGTATATAGCCATAATAGGCAGTCAGGTTCTTTGGCCCGATATAAATGGTGATCGTATGTATATCTTCAAATTTCGGAAATGGCTTTTCAATTCTTACACCGCCGATTTCTCCCTCCCTGAGTCCTACCGCAACGACAGGTATATCGCCATATCTGAGTTTCCTGACGGCCATGTATGAAAACCGCTCCGGATTCGTGCTTGCACCAAGTACCAATGTCTTTTTCTTCACGTGTTAATCAATTCACAGGACTTGACAAAAGTAGATAAAAACGGACAAAACGTCGGGAAATTTGAAAACAATCTGACACTATTTCATTAAAAACACCAATCAGCAGGTTTGGTTGCATTTTTGCGGAGAACCAGTTTGAAAAAGAAAATTGAATCCGTATGAATTTAAATAATTTCACAATCAAGTCGCAGGAGACCATTCAAAAAGCCAGTGAACTGGCTGCTGCATATGAGAATCAGGCAATTGAAAACATTCATCTGCTCAAGGGGATCCTTTCCGTGGATGAACACGTTGTTCCATACCTGCTGAAAAAACTGAATGTCAATACAGTGCTCATCGGGAAGGCATTGGATAAAATGGCCGCATCATTGCCTAAAGTAAATGGCGGCGAACCCTTTCTTTCATCCGATGCCACCAATGCCTTGAATAAAGCTGTTGCTGTTTCCAGGGAAATGAAAGATGATTTCGTCTCTGTTGAACATATATTGCTTGGAATTATTGCCTCGAATGATCCCGCAGCCCGGCTGCTGAAAGATCATGGGGTAACGGAACATGACCTGATGGCAGCAATCAGGCAGCTTCGGCAGGGAAGCAGCGTGAACAGCCCTACAGCTGAGGAAACCTACCATGCTTTGAATAAATACGCAAAAAACCTGAATGACCTGGCCAGGGATGGAAAACTCGACCCGGTTATCGGCCGGGACGAAGAAATAAGAAGGATCCTGCAAATCCTGTCGCGGCGTACAAAAAACAACCCGATCCTGATTGGCGAACCGGGGGTGGGAAAAACAGCCATTGCAGAAGGACTTGCCCACCGTATCATTGACGGGGATGTTCCCGAAAATCTCAAGTCAAAGCAAATCTATTCCCTCGATATGGGGGCTTTGATAGCAGGTGCCAAATACAAAGGCGAATTCGAGGAACGATTGAAGAGTGTTGTCAAAGAGGTGATTTCAGCTGACGGTGAAATCATTTTATTCATTGACGAGATACATACCCTGGTTGGAGCCGGCGCCGGGGAAGGGGCAATGGATGCGGCGAACATTCTGAAACCAGCGCTTGCACGAGGTGATTTGCGTGCGATTGGTGCCACCACCCTGAAAGAGTTTCAGAAATATTTTGAGAAAGACAAAGCGCTCGAACGCAGGTTTCAGCCGGTGATGGTGAATGAACCCGACGCAATGGATGCGATCTCTATCTTACGCGGTTTGAAGGAGCGATATGAATCACATCACCATGTGCGGATCAAGGATGAAGCCATCATTGCTGCTGTTGAACTTTCGCAGCGTTATATCACAGACCGGTTTCTGCCTGACAAGGCCATCGACCTGATCGACGAAGCCGCTTCAAAACTGCGTCTTGAAATCAATTCGGTGCCGGAGGACCTGGAGAAAATTGACCGGAAAATTCGTCAGATGGAGATTGAGCGAGAGGCAATAAAACGTGAAAATGATGAGGACCGGTTAAAACCCCTGAGTGCTGAAATTGCCAATCTCAAGGATGAACAGCAGGTTTTGCGCGCCCGCTGGAAGAATGAGAAGGGGCTGGTGGATCAGATACAAATGCACAAGAATGAAATTGAAACCTATAAAATTGAAGCTGATCAGGCAAACCGGAGTGGAAACCTAGGGAAGGTTGCTGAAATAAGGTATGGGAGAATTCCGCAGGCCGAAAAAGAGATTGAAAGGTTAAAGGAAAATCTATCCGAAATTCAGAAAGATTCACCTTTGGTAAATGAGGAGGTCGGAGCCGAAGAAATCGCCGCGATCGTGTCAAGATGGACGGGGATCCCGGTGAACCGGATGCTGCAGGGGGAACGCCAGAAACTAATGGAACTGGAAACAGAACTTCACATGCGGGTCGTTGGCCAGGATGAGGCAATTGCCGCAATTGCCGATGCCATCCGCCGCAGCCGCGCAGGGCTCCAGGATCGCAGCCGTCCGATCGGTTCCTTTATCTTCCTGGGCACGACCGGTGTTGGCAAGACCGAACTGGCCAAAGCGCTTGCCGAATTCCTTTTCAACAATGAAAACAACATGGTGCGCATCGACATGTCTGAATACCAGGAACGACACACCGTTTCGCGCCTCATCGGGGCTCCGCCGGGTTATGTGGGCTATGAAGAAAGCGGGCAACTTACAGAAGCTGTCAGAAGAAAGCCCTATGCCGTCGTGCTGCTTGATGAAATTGAAAAAGCTCATCCCGATGTCTTCAACATCCTGCTTCAGGTGCTTGATGATGGCCGGTTGACAGACAATAAAGGCCGAACCGTCGATTTCAGGAATACGATCATCATCATGACTTCAAACATAGGGTCACATATCATCCAGGAAAACATGGAGCATGTGACTGATACAAACAGGGACGAAATTTTCAGTAAAACCCGAGAGGAGGTTTTTGAACTGCTGAAAAAGAACATCCGTCCGGAATTCCTGAACCGGATTGATGAGATCATCATGTTCAAACCACTGACCCTGGATGAAATCATTCATGTTGTTGAAATTCAACTGGATGCGGTTAAACAAATGCTTGAAAAAAACAGCATTGCCCTCCAGGCAACACCAAAAGCCATCGCGCATATCGCCAAGCTTGGATTTGATCCGCAATACGGGGCAAGGCCTATCAAAAGGGTGATTCAGAGAGCGTTGCTGAATACGCTGTCGAAAATGATTCTTGAAGGAAAGGTCGATCGTGAGGCAACCATTGAAATCGATGTAAGAGATGGACAGCTCACCTTCAGCAACAAGTAAGGATTACTTTCCCTGCTGGTCGTCTTTTACAAGGGCTCCCCTTTCGTACACCTCTGTTTTAGAGACTTTTCCCTGTTCGGTGAAATAGACCCAGGTTCCATCCTGGTGACCCTGAACATACTGACCTTCAATCATCGGTTTTCCTGAATTGTAAAAGGTTTTGAAGAGCCCATGCTTCTCCCCTGCTTTATAAGCTGCACGAAGTTTCAGCTTGCCATCAAGGTAATACTGTTCCCAGAGTCCATCTTTGACCCCATTTTTATAAAAATGCAATTCCGACAATCCGCCTTCCGGATAAAACACTTTGGAAAGGCCATCGATCCTTCCTGACTTATATATTTCCTGGGAAACAATTGTCCCGTTCGATTCGCTGAAGAACTGCCAGGTACTGTCTTTCTTTTCATCCAGGTAGTTGCCGGCTGCCATCTTCATGCCATTGCGGAAATATGAAACGGTTACAGCCCGTTTTCCGTTTCCGGAAACAATGGAAACTGTTTTCAGTTTTCCATCATTGTAATAATATCTGAACTCTCCGAATGGAATTCCATCTTTAAACCTGCCTTCGTAGATGACCTTGCCGGCAGAATCGACTTTACGCCAAAACCCATGCTTGTTGCCCCTGCTGTTGATCATGTTCATCGTATCCTGTGCAGGCAGAACCAAAGAAAAAAAAGTAACCAGGGTGAAGATTGAAATTCGCAACATAATCCTTAAAAAATTACTTTTGCAAAGTAATAAATATTTCAGGTGCAATCCTATCCTTCAAAACTTCTGGAACATGCGGTTAACGAACTTGCCCGGCTCCCCGGAATCGGACGTAAGACCGCACTGCGTATGGCTTTGCACCTGTTGAAACGCAACCCGGCTGAGGTTGAGTCGCTCGGAACAGCCATAATTAAAATGCGGAATGACCTTATTTATTGCAGGGAGTGCAGGAATATTTCCGACCAGGATCTTTGTACCATTTGTGAAAGTCCAAAACGGGATCACTCCCTGATTTGTGTTGTGGAGGACATCCGCGATGTGATGGCCATTGAAAACACAGGCCAGTTCAGCGGAGTTTACCATGTCCTTGGTGGAATCATCTCCCCGATGGAAGGTATCGGCCCCCAGGATCTGCATATTGAGGGACTCATCCAGAGAGTGGCCTCCGGAAACATCGGGGAAATCATACTTGCGCTTCCAACGACCATTGAAGGGGACACTACAAACTTTTATCTTTTCAGAAAACTCGCAGAATTCAATCTCCGGCTTACAACCATTGCCCGTGGGGTTTCAATCGGAGATGAATTGGAACACACCGATGAAGTCACCCTGGGCCGTTCCATCCTCAACCGCACGCCTTATGAATCAGGGCTTGCCAGGAAATAGGTTCAATCTTCAGAAAAGTTCAAGTTGATTGACTTTGGCGGGCAGATGACTGTTCAATTCCATATCGGCATAATTTTGAAGCAAAGGGCGGATAGCCTTCTTAATTAGCTTGTTGGGCGTTGTGCGCCGGGATTTACTGAAATTCAACAATGACTTTTTCTGACGTGCTGTCACCTTGATGGTGATGGTTTTGAATTTCACAGGTTTTCGGGCCTTTTTATTTTTTTTTTCAGGCATCTCTTCAGCAGTCTTATTGAATATCCTTGAAGTCGTTTATTATTTTCCTTGCAAGATTGTCAGCTTTGCTCATCAGATCGCTCTCTGCATAGATCCTTACGATCGGCTCGGTATTTGACCGACGCAAATGCACCCATTCATCGTTAAATTGGATTTTTATCCCATCAACGGTGGAAATCGGGAATGACTCGTATTTCTGAACAATGGCCTGGAGGATTTTATCGATATCCATTTCAGGGGAAAAACTGATCTTGTTTTTTGAAATGTAAAAATCAGGGAACTGTGCCCGAAGAGCAGAACATTTTTTACCTGATTTGGCCAGGGAAGTTAAAAAAAGTGCAATACCAACCAAGGCGTCGCGGCCATAGTGAAGTTCTGGATAGATGATTCCTCCATTGCCTTCACCGCCGATTACAGCTCCTTTTTCCTTCATCATTTCCACTACGTTCACTTCCCCAACAGCAGATGCAAAATATTCACCACCAGCGCGTTCTGTGACAATTTTCAAAGCCTGTGTCGAAGAAAGATTCGAGACGGTATTCCCTTTTTGATGCTGCAGGACATAGTCAGCAACTGAAACGAGGGTATATTCCTCGCCAAATGGTTCTCCGTTTTCATTGATGATTGCAAGTCGGTCAACATCTGGATCAACTACGAAACCGACGTTGGCCCTGTTTTTCAACACCAAAGCACAGATGTCGCCCAGATGTTCGGGAAGTGGCTCGGGATTGTGTGGAAAAATACCGGTAGGCTGGCAATAAAGCTGATCAATCACGTGCACATTCAGGGCCTGCAGCAATGCAGGGATGGCAATCCCCCCGGTACTGTTAACCGCATCAATCGCAACATGAAAGTGCGCCTTCTTAATGGCCTCTGTATCAACCAATGGCAGGGCAACAACCTTGTCGATATGCTTCTGTATATAGGAGGCATCGGTTTTGTAATTTCCAAGTTCCCCGGCTCCTGCAAAAATAAACGCTGACTTGTCATAAAGGGCAATAACCCGCTCCCCATCCTTTGCTGAAAGAAATTCACCCCTGTCATTGAGCAGTTTAAGCGCATTCCACTGGGCCGGGTTATGACTTGCAGTAAGGATAATCCCGCCATGCGCATGTTCCTCAACAACAGCAATTTCAGCAGTGGGAGTTGTTGTCAATCCGATATCAACGACGTTGACTCCCATTCCCATCAAGGTTCCTGTAACCAGGTTGTTTACCATGATACCTGAGATCCGGGCATCACGGCCAACAACGACATTCAATTTCTGGCCAGGATTTAATTCGAGCAAATAGGTTGCATATGCAGCCGAAAAACGAACAAGATCGCTCGGGGTCAACCCGGTTCCCTGTTGTCCGCCAATGGTTCCCCTGATACCTGAAATCGATTTAATCAGTGACATATCTTATTTTTCAGGCAAATGTAAAAGATTTCCAACTGATCGGTCACCACTGTTAAAAAAAAATGAAATCTGGTTATCAACCGGCTGCCTGACATTGGTTTTTTTCGTAATTTTGCTGCCATCACCAAACATGCATTTTGGTCCTTTAAATTGCTGATGGAAGAACCTTTTGAATCATATTTTGACGGGGAAACGCTCTCTCTGGTCGGACGTTTTGAGAAAATGATCCAACAGGATCAGCATTTGTTTTTTGATGTGGATGAATTCGAAGAAATCATCGAGTATTATTTTTTCAAGAACGAGCAGCGGAAAGCTTTTCTGACTATTAACCAGGCCCTGGAGCAACATCCGGGGTCGTCCATTATTTTGGTCAAACTGGCTCAATTTCAAGTGAATGCAAAAAAGGACCGTGAAGCATTGCGGATACTGAAGGATATTGAGCATATTGACTCAGCCGACAGCGACCTGCATATTGCCAAAGCCAACCTTTACAGCCAGTTGGAGAAACCCGAAAAGGCCATCGAAGAGTATTTAAAAGCGATTGACGGCGCCGATTATCTTGACGACCTGTTTTCCAGCATCGCCTTTGAATATGAAAACATAGGGAAATATGACAAGGCCATCGAATTTTTATTAAAAGCGCTTGATTTGAATCCTGAGAATGATTCCGCACTGTATGAATTTGCATTTTGCTGTGAGGTGTCGCAACAGACAGAACGCGGCATTGAATTTTTGCTTTCATTTCTCAACCGGCAACCCTATTCTGTGGCAGCATGGTTCAACCTGGGAATCGCATACAGCAATATTGACCTGTATGAAAAGGCTATTGATGCATATGATTATGTGCTGGCCATCGACGACACCTTTTCATCAGCCTACTTCAATAAAGCCAACTGTTACGCAAACATCGGCAAATTCGAAAAGGCCATTGAAACCTATATAGAAACAATTTTTTACGAAGATCCGGAGCCGGTTACCTTCTATTACATTGCAGAGTGCTACGAGAAACTGAGAAAGTTTGAAGATTCCATCGAGTATTATAACAAGGCGGTAGGACTCGACCCCGAATTTGCGGATGCCTGGCTGGGTCTTGGAATATCCTATGATGAACTGGGAAAACCGCAATCGGCATTACCCTATGTACTGAAAGCGATCAAACTGACTCCCTCTATTCCCGAATATTGGTTTATTCTGGGTGATATCCAGATTAAACTTTCTAAAATAGAAGAGGGAATCGCCTCTTACCGTAAAGTTATTGAACTTGATCCGGAAGATACCGACATCTGGCTTGATCTTTCGGTAGTTTACGCCGATCAGAAAGATTATGAAAAGGGGTATGCCGTTCTTACGGATGGTTTATTATTCCATCAGACAAATGCCGATTTTTATTTCGGAATAGCCTATTATCTGATCATGATGGGAAAATCGCAGGAAGGACATGAAATAATGTTCAAAGCCCTTGAAATGGACCGTGAAGGGCATAAACGACTTTTTTCCACATTCCCCGAAGCATCAAACCATCCGCAAGTAGTTGAAGTGATCGAATCATATAAAAAGAAGGCAGAGTGAACACATCCAATCTTACTTTTTTACCCGACCGGACAAGCAAACCCAGGCTAAATGGGATTGCCATGGTCATGGACAAGGGCCTCAGTGTGCGCGAGGCTGAAGATTTTGTTGAATCCGCCGGTCACCTGGCCGATTTTGTAAAACTTGGCTTCGGAACATCGGTGGTGGGGAATAAAGTCAAAGAAAAGGTCAAGGTATATCAAAAAGCAAATATTAAGGTTTACGCAGGAGGGACCTTGTTTGAAGCATTTGTGATCCGTGACCTTTATCCGGAATATTTAAAGTATATCGATCAATTGGGACTCGACACCGTGGAGGTCTCCGATGGATCCATGCTCATGGAACACGATGTTAAATGCGAATATATTCATCAGCTTGCGAAAAATTACACCGTCCTTTCAGAAGTTGGCTCAAAAGAATCCGGAATCATGATCTCACCGGGCCGATGGATCGACATGATTCAAAAAGAGCTGCAGGCAGGTTCATTCAAGGTGATCGGAGAAGCACGGGAAAGCGGGAATGTTGGTATTTACCGTGCGACCGGAAAAGCCCATGTGGCCCTGATCAATAAAATCCTGGCAAAAGTTCAGGCCGATAAACTGCTTTGGGAAGCTCCCCTGAAACCCCAGCAGGTATGGTTTATTAAAAATTTCGGGGCCAACGTTAATCTTGGCAACATCGCCCCTCATGAACTGATCCCGCTAGAAACATTGCGCCTTGGATTACGTGGAGATACTTTTTTCAGTTTTCTGCCGGCGAAATATAAAAAGTACCTTCCGAAATAGCAAGTTAGTGAACTGGCGAAATAGCGAAATGAAGCATGGAAAGATATTGCTTGGATTGATCGGTTTCCCATTAAGTCACTCATGGTCGGCGGATTTTTATAATGAAAAATTCAGGCTGGATGGTGACACTCATAAGGAATACCGCCTTTTCCCTTTAATAAGCATCGATGAATTCCCCGGCCTGCTTGCAAAATACCCGGAACTGTGTGGACTGAATGTAACCATCCCCTATAAAGAAAAAATTATTCCATTCCTGGATGATCTGGACGACACAGCCCGATCGATTGGTGCGGTAAACACCGTCACGATTGATCGAACCAATGGAATGATCCATACTAAAGGATTCAATACCGATGCGCCGGGTTTCCTTCAAACGATCCGGAACCTTGCAATTACCGGACCGGCACTGATCCTCGGAACCGGAGGCGCGGCAAAAGCGGTGGCCTTCATCCTGAAAAATATCAACATCCCGTTTCACTTCGTTTCCCGAAAAACCAAGGGTGAAAACATGATCTCCTATGATGATCTTACATCTGAAATAATCCTTGATCATCCGTTTATCATCAATGCAACCCCTGCAGGAATGTATCCCGACACTGCCGGTGCCCCTCCGATCCCCTATCAAGTTCTCACCACGGATCACCTGTTGTACGACCTCATTTATAACCCCGAGGTAACTGAATTCATGAAACGGGGAATGGCCAGGAAGGCAAGGGTTATGAATGGCAAACAAATGCTCTTAAACCAGGCCGAATTATCCCGCCAGATCCTCCTTGGGAAAGTTTAAACACGATCGTATACCCTGTCGATACGATCCGGAAAGATACAACCTATAAAAAGGACAATACACCTGCTTTAACCAATTTATATTTATCACTGAGGTACAGACCCATCAGGCAGTTATCGCTAAGCATCTCATACAGTGCGCTGCAAAACGTTGTTTATTATGAAACTTATCCTAAAAATATCGTCGAAAGAATGCTTGAACTTGCAACGGTGCAGGCTTCATGTTCCAGGTTAACTGCCAACCGGTTAAGCTATTGTCCCTGGGTGTCAATGCAGGGTACAGAAGCAGCAAGAATGACCCAAAGCCAACCAAAAACATTTATGGTTATGTGACATACAGTAAAATACCAGGCATTAACATGGCTGCAACGCTTTCTGCAACGCTCCTGGAAACAAGTTATATGTCAGGGCAAATATTCGGGCTGGGGATTTCCCGCGACCTTGTTCCGGGAAAACTTTGGGGTGGGCTTGATTACCGCCATGTCAGTTATAAGTTCACAAGCGGTGAAACGAAATTGGTCCAGAATATGGCTGAAGTCAACCTTACCTGGAGGATCTTACGAAAACTCTCCTGTGGTGTCTATTTTGAAGGCACCATTGACAACCAGTCATTGTTTAACCGCGTTTATTTAAATATTACCCAAAGGTTTTAATTGGATTCCAGTCCATCGGCTTTTAATAAAAAGTGGTCCGGATTCATCTGCCATGCTGGTTTAAAAGTAAATATTTCATGCTGTTTTTCGCAGGTTGCATCATTGATTGCCGCAGGTAATTGATTTTCAAGCTGATTAAACACTGTAGATTTGCAAAATCAGTGAACAGCTCCTTCCCCGCCGCGTGATATCCACTCCATTTACCTGAATTTCCCTATCTTTGCCGCCTGAAAAATCATCAAAATCAAGAAAACAGATTCATATGAACAGAAACAAAATAGTCCTTGCAATAGTTTTACTTGTTCTGGGTATTCTTTTCGTTGTAACAACCTGTTACAGAACAGGCGGGAAAAGCAAGGGACGAGCACTGCCCCCCGGCACCCACGGCGTTTGTGTGACAGAGGTCATTCAGACAAGCAATTACACGTATCTCCAGGTGGATGAGAACAACAATAAATTCTGGATCGCTGTTGTTAAAGTTGAAGCAAAGAATGGAGATTCAGTATACTACAGCCAGGCATATGAAATGAAAAATTTCGTCAGCAAAGAACTTGGACGCACCTTCACTTCAGTATTCTTTGTGCAGGATCCTGCAAATAAACTCCCTGGAACGGAAAAACAGGTTCAACAGCCGCTGACACCAAAAAGAGCAGAGATAAAACGTTGGTCAGAAGTTTCAGTTGAAACCCCTAAGGGTGGAATTACCATTGCAGATCTTTATAAGAATCCGGGAAACTATAATGGCAAAACAGTTGTCATCCGTGGTGTTGTGGTGAGATATAACGGTCAGATCATGAACAAAAACTGGGTACACATCCAGGATGGATCGGAATATTCAGAAAAATTCGACCTGACGGTCACCACCATGGACAGCCTGGTTGTTGGTAGGACCGCAACCTTCAAAGGAATCGTTGCACTGAACAAAGACTTTGGTGCAGGATATTCCTATGATGTCATTATAGAACAGGCAAAGGCATCAGATATCAAATAATTATCATGACTTTTCAGGTTCATCATTCCTCACAACTTCGATCCTGAGGTTGGCTGCCATGGCGGCAACTGCGCCAACTGCTGCGAGTACCGGGGCAAATAGAACACCGATTACTCCAAAAGTGACAGGAATTTCGAGGTATACTTTGCCATCTTCATCCTTAATGATCAAACGGCGAACGTTTCCTTCGTGTATGAGTTGTTTAACCTTCTCGACCAACTCTTCGCCTTTGACCCTGAACTCTTCTGAGAAATTTTCCATCGCCCTGGTTTTATTTTTCCGTCAAAATCATTACTTTTGCATGCAATTACCCAAAAGTACTTTTTTTTTCAATCCGGTAAATATTACCAGGGATAAAGAATTATTTGGTAATATCAAAAGAAATGCATAATTTTGCAGCCCGTTTAAAAGGCCTATTAAGTTAATCAGAAACAACACGTACAACAATGAATTTAGCCCCTGAAGTAAAAAAGAAAGCATTTAAAGAACACGGAAAATCAGAATTTGACAGCGGCTCAACCGAAGCACAGGTTGCACTGTTCACCATGAAAATCCAGCATCTTACCGAACATCTGAAAATTAATAAAAAAGACATGGTGACTGAGCGCTCGCTCGTTATCATGGTAGGCAAGCGGAGGAAACTGCTGGATTATCTGAAAAGCAAAGAAATTCAACGTTATCGCGATATCATCAAGAAACTGGGCATTCGTAAATAAATTAACTATTTTCTTTATAAATCAAGAAAGAGGCAATGTGATTATTGCCTCTTTTAATATCTGAAAGAGACCAACACATGAATGGAATAACAAAATCGTTTACCCTGGCCGATGGCAGGGAAATTGAAATCGAAACCGGAAAACTCGCCAAACAGGCTGATGGGTCTGTTGTTGTAAAGATGGGCGATACCATGATCCTTGCTACTGTTGTAGCAATGCAGGAAGCTAAAGAAAATGTCGACTTCATGCCCTTATCGGTTGAATATCGCGAAAAATATGCTGCTGCCGGCAGGTTCCCGGGAGGATTTTTCAAACGGGAAGCGCGTCCTTCCGATTACGAGATTCTTATTTCGAGATTGATTGACCGGGCGCTCCGCCCCCTCTTCCCTGATGATTTCCATGCTGAAGTCCAGGTAATCGTTACGTTAATATCTGCCGATACAAATGTGCTGCCCGATGCATTGGCCTGCCTTGCCGCCTCCGCCGCACTTACGGTCAGCGATATCCCATTCAATGGCCCGATATCTGAGGTGAGAGTTGCCAGGATTAAAGGTGCATTCGTTGTCAACCCTACCATCGAGGCCATGGCAGACGCAGATATCGACATCATCGTGGCTGCTTCGATCGACAACATCGTCATGGTGGAAGGTGAAATGAAAGAGGTTTCCGAAGAGGATATGGTGGAAGCGATCCGTGTTGCCCATGAAGCCATCAAGGTCCAGTGCAACGCCCAGCTTGAACTCGCCGCTCTGATCGAGAAATCAAAAGTGAAGCGGAGTTATTGCCACGAAACAAATAGCCCTGAATTTAAGGAAAAGGTTAAATCAGCCACCTATCAGAAAGTTTATGACATGGCTACCAGCGGAAATGCAAACAAGCATGAACGCAAAAAGATCCTTGAAGCGATCAAAGCAGATTTTGTTTCCACGTTGAGTGATGAAGAAAAAGATGCCAACAAGAATCTGATCGGCCGCTATTATCATGATATTGAAAAGGAAGCCATCCGTAATGCCACCCTGGATAACCGGAAAAGGCTTGATGGCCGCAAACTTGACGAAATCCGTCCGATTTGGTCTGAAATCAATTACCTGCCTGCAGCGCATGGTTCGGCCATTTTTACCCGCGGCGAAACACAATCGCTCACCACGGTCACCCTTGGCACCAAACTTGACCAGCAAGCCATTGATGGAGCCATCATCGAAGGAAAAGTTAATTTCATCCTCCACTACAACTTCCCTTCCTTTGCAACCGGGGAAGTAAAACCGATCCGAAGCACTGGACGACGCGAAATTGGCCACGGGAACCTGGCACTTCGTGCTTTAAAAAATATGATACCCCAGGGGGCTGACAATCTGTATACGATCCGCATCGTTTCCGATATTCTCGAATCGAACGGAAGTTCTTCCATGGCGACTGTTTGTGCAGGAACCATGGCGCTGATGGATGCCGGTGTTAAAATCACCAAACCTGTTTCAGGTATTGCAATGGGGCTAATAACCGACAACAAGCGGTATGTTGTTTTATCGGATATCCTTGGTGATGAAGATCACCTTGGCGACATGGACTTTAAGGTTTGCGGCACCAGGGATGGAATTACTGCCTGCCAGATGGACATCAAGGTTGATGGCTTATCATTCGATATTCTTCGTGAAGCATTGGCCCAGGCCCGCCAAGGCAGGATGCATATCCTCGGTGAAATGGAAAAGACCATTTCTGAACCACGTGCTGATTTCAAACCATTTGTACCACGTATTTTCCAGATGAAGGTTCCTAAAGAATTCATCGGAGCCATCATTGGCCCCGGGGGAAAAGTTATTCAGGAAATGCAGCGTGAAACCGGCACAACCATTGTAATTGAAGAGGTTGGTGAATTTGGCATCGTTGATATCGTCGCCAACAATATGGAAGCCCGCGATAAGGTTATTGAAAAAATCAAACGCATCGCATCTGTGGCCGAAGTTGGTGAAATCTACAAAGGAAAAGTAAAGAATATCCAGTCATTCGGCGCATTCGTGGAAATCCTGCCCAACCAGGATGGCTTGCTCCACATTTCTGAAATTGACTGGAAAAGGCTGGAAAAGGTGGAGGATGCCCTGAAAGTTGGCGATGAGATTGAGGTCAAGCTGATTGAGGTCGATCCAAAAACCGGAAAATTAAAACTATCACGCAGGGCTTTGCTCCCTAAGCCGGAAGGCTATGTGGAAAGGAAACCTGAGCCCAGATCTGACCGCCCTGATCGTGGAAACGACCGCGGTCATGATCGCGGACATGATCGCGGCCCCAGAAGGTAACCGGATGTAACCTATCGTTAGTTTTTACGTAAACCGACCCGTTGCAACGGTCAAAATAAATTGGTGCGCATGAGGCAGTTAAAAATTACCAAACAGGTTACAAACCGGGAAACCGCATCACTTGATAAATATCTTCAGGAGATCGGGAAAGTTGAACTGATCACCGCTGATGAGGAAGTATCTCTTGCCCAGCGTATCAAGCAAGGCGACATGGCGGCATTGGAGAAACTAACTAAAGCCAACCTTCGGTTTGTTGTTTCAGTTTCAAAACAATATCAAAATCAAGGACTCAGCCTTCCTGACTTGATCAATGAAGGCAACCTTGGACTGATCAAAGCTGCACAACGTTTTGACGAAACCCGTGGTTTTAAATTCATCTCCTATGCAGTTTGGTGGATCCGCCAGTCAATCCTCCAGGCATTGGCCGAACAATCGAGAATCGTTCGGTTACCACTGAACAAAATCGGATCGATCAATAAAATCAACAAGGCATATGCCCAATTGGAACAGAAATATGAACGGGAACCAAATGCTGGTGAAATCGCTCTTTTACTTGAAGTTTCTGAAAATGAAGTAAAAGAGTCGATGCGAAACTCAGGCCGGCATGTTTCCATGGATGCCCCTTTGATCCAGGACGAAGACAATACCATGTACGACGTTCTTCGCAGCGAGGAAAACACTACACCAGACAATGGCCTGCTTTACGAATCCCTGAAAAAAGAGATTGAACGTGCGGTCTCCACCCTCACCCAGCGTGAAGCTGATGTGATTCGCCTCTATTTCGGACTCAATGGCAGCCATCCGATGACACTCGAAGAGATCGGCGAAAAATTCGACCTCACACGCGAACGTGTACGCCAGATCAAGGAAAAAGCAATCCGCCGTTTGAAACACACCTCCAGGAGCAAAATTTTAAAAACGTATCTCGGATAAATACTTTGCGAAATAGCGAAAACCGCATTCGTAAATCGTAAATCGTACCTGATAATGCCCCATCTAGTTGCGCCGTCTTTGCTTTCAGCCAATTTTCTGAACCTGGAGAAAGATATCGCAATGCTCAATCAAAGTGAAGCCGATTGGTTTCATCTTGATGTCATGGACGGCGTATTCGTGCCCAACATTTCTTTTGGATTCCCCATCATCGAAAAGATCAGGAAAGCCACCCATAAGATACTGGATGTGCATTTAATGATTGTAGAACCCGAACGGTATTTGGAACGGTTTAAAAAAGCAGGTGCAGATATCATCAGCATCCACCTGGAGGCTTCCAGAAACCCGGTTGACACCCTGAGGACCATCAAGAAACTCCAGGCAAAAGCGGGCATCGTGATCAATCCCGGTACCCCGGTAAACCTCCTCACAGATGTGATCAGGGAGGTTGACATGGTTTTGCTCATGTCGGTCAACCCCGGATTTGGCGGGCAATCATTTATTCCCGGAACAATAAAAAAGATTGAGGAAGTGAAAGATATGATCCGGACATTCCAACTCGATGTAATGCTGGAAGTGGATGGAGGCATTGATCTTCAAAATGCACCATCCCTGGTACATGCAGGAGTGGATATCCTGGTAGCAGGCAATACCATTTTTGCATCCACCGATCCCTCTCTGACCATCCATCAACTAAAATCCATTTGCTGAATTCCCTGACTTCTTTTCGCCAATTCGCCACAAGTCCGGTATTTTTTTTTACTTTTACACAAAAAACGATCCACTGTATGGATTTCAATGCCGCCAGCGGATACATGCTTCAGCGCCTGGAACGGGAATTAAAACCCGAACTCAGTTATCATTGTGTTTCACATACTGTTGACGTTCTTGATGCAACCCGCCTGCTCTCCGGATTGGAAAATATTTCCCCTCAGGACCAAATCCTGTTACTGACTGCTTCATTATTCCATGATGCAGGAATGATCGTAAAGTACAAAGATCATGAATCTGCTTCTGTAGGTCTAGCAGAACAAACACTTCCCGGATTTGGGTATTCCAAACCACAAATGGATGAAATTGCCAGTTTAATAATGGTGACAAAATTACCACAACGTCCCTATAATCATTTTGAACAGATAATCTGCGACGCTGACCTGGATTACCTTGGCCGTGATGATTTTTTTATCAACTCCTTCAAATTAAAACATGAATGGCAAACCAACGGGATCAGGACAACAACGTTGCAAGAGTGGTTCGAGATCCAGGTTAAATTTCTTTCCGAGCATCAATATTTCACAAAATCTGCCATCCGTCTGAGAAATGCTAAAAAAATGCAACACCTGGAGGAGATCAGGCAACTCTTGTCATAATCGCAAATCGCAAATCGTAAATCGTAATTCGAAAATTGTTAATCATGTCAACAACAAAACAGGAAAAAAAGTACAATAACATCGTTCTGGTCCCGACCGACTTCTCGGAAGCATGCGGCAATGCCATATCTCATGGCGTAAAACTTGCAAAATTCCTGGGTTACAAGGTGTTTATTCTGCACATCATCAATAAAGAGACCAAAGCGGAGTTGAAAAAGAAAAATGTCGGGATTGATTATATCGGTTTAAGACTGAAAGAGTATAAAAAATATTATACAAAAAAATATGGGGTCGAAATTGAAACACTGGCAGTTGAAGGTTCTATTTTTTCAACCATCAGCGCCATTGCCACCGAGATCAAAGCCAACCTGATGGTGATGGGGACACACGGAAAAAAGGGATTACAGCACGTTTTTGGCAGTTATGCAATGAAAGTGGTCGAAGAATCGCCTGTTCCTGTAATTGTAGTGCAGAAACGTTCATTCAAATCCGGTTATAACAACATCGTTTTCCCTGTCAGTAACGATCTTGAACCCCGTCAGGCTGTTCATTGGGCCAAACTGATGGCCAAATTGTTCAACGCTAAAATTCATATTTTTATTTCACCGGAAAAAGAAACCGCACGCAGAACATCCCTTGAAATAATTACAAAACAGATCACTACTGTTTTTGATGAAGAAAATGTTGACTACTGTATCAATTCCGCACCAAAATCCACTGGTTTTGCCGAACAGGTAATTGCATACAGCGTCGTACAACATGCTGATTTAATCATGATCATGACCCGGCCTAACATTGATGTCCCAGGTTTTAGCCTTTCAGCATGGGATGAGCGGCTGATGTTCAATGAAGCTCAGATTCCCGTGATGGGCATTAATCCGGTTGAATTCGGGTATCAATATTATGAATGGTCGATGCTGGCCTGATCAATTAGCGAAATGGCAAAGTAGTGAAATGGCGAAATTCGGACGATCATTGTTTCTGAGCAGATAATTTAATCTTTTGGATAGAATTCAAGCAAAAAAGCGAATCGCCGTATTGTCGGACGAAATCCGGCTGCACAATCACCGGTATTATGTTTTATCTGCACCAATCGTCAGCGACTTTGAGTTCGACATGCTGCTTGAAGAACTGATCCGGCTGGAGAAAGCATTCCCTGAACTTGCAGAACCAGATTCCCCGACCCAACAAGTTGGAGGCGGAATAACCAAAGAATTCAGACAGGTTCAGCACAAATACCCGATGCTTTCCCTTGGAAACACCTATTCTGAAGAAGATATCAGGGATTTCGAAGAACGGATTCATAAACTGATCGGCGATGAGGTTGAATATGTTTGCGAACTGAAATTCGATGGCGTTGCAATCGGTCTCACCTACCGCCATGGCCGCCTGATGCAGGCAGTTACGAGGGGCGACGGAGTGAGTGGGGATGATGTGACCACGAATGTCAAAACGATCAGAAGTATTCCCCTGAAGCTTCATGGAAACGGATTTCCAGAAGAATTTGAGATCAGGGGTGAACTGATTCTGCCCCATTCCAGTTTTAAAAGAATGAATGAACAGCGGCTGGCAGATGGAGAAGAACCTTTTGCCAATCCAAGGAACGCCGCTTCCGGCAGCCTTAAAATGCAGGACTCGGCCGAAGTTTCCAAACGGAAACTTGATGGGTTTTTCTATTATTTACCCGGGAACAACCTTCCTTTCAAGACACATTACGAATGTTTGATTGCCGCCAGATCATGGGGATTTAAAATTTCGGATTATATGGTCCGGTGTAAAACACGGGAAGAGATTTTTGACTATCTTAAAACTTGGGACAAGGCCCGGTATGAACTGCCATTTGACATTGATGGAATTGTTATCAAAGTAAATGACCTGAGGCAACAGGAGATGCTGGGATATACGGCGAAATCACCCCGCTGGGCCATTTCTTATAAATTCAAGGCAGAACAGGTTACAACAAAATTACTTTCCATCGACTTCCAGGTGGGCCGCACCGGAGCAATAACCCCGGTGGCCAACCTTCAGCCCGTACAACTGGCCGGCACTGTGGTAAAAAGGGCATCGCTTCACAATGCCGATATCATCCAAGCCCTTGATGTGCGGATCGGAGACTTGGTTTATGTGGAAAAAGGGGGTGAGATAATTCCAAAGATCATTGGTGTGGATTTGGAAAAACGCATGACAGATCCGCTTCCGATTGTATTTATCAGCGATTGTCCTGAATGTGGTACTCCGTTAAATCGGTCAGAGGGAGAATCGGCATGGTATTGTCCGAATGAAGATGGTTGTCCCCCGCAAATTAAAGGGAAACTCGAACACTTTATTTCCCGTAAAGCCATGAATATTGATAGCCTGGGCGAAGGGAAAATAGAGATCCTATATGATAATGGATTGGTTCACAATTGTGCCGACTTATATGATCTGACATTTGACAGCTTGATCGGCCTCGAAAAAACCCATGAAGCAACGGAAGATAAAAAGGAAAAAAAGATCAGTTTCCGCGAAAAAACTGTTGCCAATATTCTCAATGGCATTGAATCATCCAAACTAGTCAGTTTTGATCGTGTTCTTTACGCATTGGGAATCCGTTTTGTTGGCGAAACGGTTGCAAAAAAATTAGTTTCCCATTTTTATTCACTGGAAAAGCTCATGCAAGCCGATCTGCTTGAGTTGATTGAGGTGGAAGAGATCGGGGAGAAAATTGCAAGGAGCATACTTTCCTGGTTTTCAAGTCAAAAGAACATTGATATTTTAAGAAGGTTGCGGTCAAAGGGGATTCAACTTACAATGATCGAGCAAGACAATACCAGGTTAAGTGATAAACTCGCCGGATTGACTTTTGTTGTAAGTGGTGTTTTCGAAAATTTTTCCAGGGATGAATTGAAAAGAACCATTGAAGCCCATGGCGGAAAAAACATCGGTTCCATCTCATCAAAAACAAGTTGCCTTCTCGCCGGCGATAATATGGGGCCTGAGAAACGCCGGAAAGCAGAGAAGTTAAATGTTCCAATCCTATCTGAAATCGATTTCCTGAAAATGCTTCAGGAGTAAATTGAATGAAGATGTTAATAAGTTTTTTCATTATTTTTTGGTTTATATTATAAACTTATTTATATTTGCAATATATTTATACATAATATTAAAATTAACGTGAGTTCGATGTAAGGTTAGTAAAATAATGCCAGCTGTTCTGATTTGACAACTTCAAACCGGATTGAAGGTTTTTTAGGCAGGAAGGAATAAG
>Ga0209083_1000179_pt1 | contig 98476 bp, 63 predicted proteins | sample AM7aDNAmetaG_FD_184132 | JGI IMG/M metagenome (GOLD analysis project Ga0209083, IMG submission 184132) | Freshwater microbial communities from Finland to study Microbial Dark Matter (Phase II) - AM7a DNA metaG (SPAdes) (version 3) | ecosystem: Environmental > Aquatic > Freshwater > Lake ...
CAAAAGGATTTGGATTTATTATGGACTCCGAGACAGGCAAAGAATATTTCGTTCATGCCTCTGGTTTAATTGACCGTATCCGGGAAAATGACGAAGTAACATTCGACCTGACCGAAGGAAAAAAAGGATTAAATGCTGTAAATGTTAAACTGGTATAAGCTTAACCAAAAACGATTTTAATCTTAGAGGCTGTCCCACAAGGACAGCCTCTTTTTTTTTCCCGGTTTGCAGAATAATTTTAAATGTTTTATCGTACTTTTGCCATTCAAATCCCGGATGATGGGTTTTTGTACTAGTGCTGCTTGTTTTTTTCTCTACTCCCTCCACCTAACAAACTTCATTTAACATTCAGCTAGTTTATCTCCATAAATTATTCACAATCCTTAAAAAATCATCCCATGAAAACAAAAAGCTTCCTTCTCCTGGCCCTTTTTGTGGCCTTGGCCGCCGGCGCCTTTGCCGGGATCAAAACCGTAAGCAACAACGCCTCCAGCCCAGGGCAGTACACCAACCTGCAAACCGCAATTGATGCAGCGAGTTTCGGAGATACCCTCATGATTGCGGGATCAGCAACATCCTATGGCGATATCTCCATTGCCAAACCCCTCGTGCTTGTTGGCGCGGGTTATAACAATCCTTATGGGAGCAATACATCTATAGGCCTGATCAATTTGAACAGAACAAGCCAGTTCGTTAGTGCAAGCGGAACCAAATTTATGGGATTATATATTCTTTCCACGGTTTATTTCAATGGTAATTATTCAGGAGGTAACACTTCAACACAAGTGATCGATAATGTGCTGATTGAAAGATGCCGCCTGACAAACTGGTTGTATTTTTATAGCTATGGTTATCATAATGACACCGTCAGAAATTGCCTGTTTACTGGTAATAGTTTTACTTTCAACGGTGGTGGTGTATTCAGCAATATTTTCATTCACAATAATATTTTTGACAACGCACAGATCTCTTCAAATAGCTCAAATATTCTGAGTACTGTTTATTTCAGGAATAATGTTGTTATCAATAAATCAACCGCTGTGTTTTCAAATGTTAATAGCATGATCATTGAAAACAATATTTTTTACGGCGCTGAACCGACCGGATGCACCAATGCTGTGTTTACCAAGAACATCACCTACCTGTGCACCGCAGTGCCCGGGAGCGGCAACCTGGGAAGCGGCAATATGAATGCCACCAACCCACTGTTTGCCATCTACCCGCCATCGGGAGGCACGTTTTCATACACCTATGATTTCCACCTGCAGCCGGCTTCTCCCGGAAAGAATGCCGGCACCGACGGCACCGACATCGGCATCTACGGCGGGATGCTTCCCTACAATGTTGGCGCCAACCCTCACTTTCCCCAAATGATGGAGCTAACACTGCCAAGCGGCACTTCAGTACCGGCGGGCGGCACACTCAACGTTCACTTCAAGGCCAGGAAGAACAATTAAGATTTTTCATATGAAAAATCGATTCCTTCGGGTTTTACTGCTATTCCTGATAGCAGGGGCCACGTCGCATGCACAGGTACTCACCAAAGCGGAGTACTTCGTGGATGCTGACCCTGGTGTGGGTTTTGCCACACCTGTGACTTTGACACCCGGAGATACGGTATTGACTGATTTCAGTTTTTCAACCGGCGGGCTGCCTCCCGGGTTCCATACGATCAACATCCGAACCAGGGACGCCATCGGGCGATGGGGCATTGTGATGTCATCCTGGTTCTACATCTATGGAACACAGAACCAGCCGGTGATCATGCCCAGGTACTTTCCAATTACGAAAGCTGAATATTTCTTCGACACCGACCCCTGCCAGGGCATGGGAAATTCCCTGCCACTCATCCGGGGCGACACAGTCGATGCTTACCGTTATCTCAGGGTCAATGGTCTTGATACAGGGTATCACTATCTTTATGTCCGGGCCATGGGCGAAAACAATCTTTGGGGGCTGGCGCAGCGGGCCAAGTTCCATGTGGATACCTCCACCTGCACCATGGCTGTTCCCAATTTCACTTATGATACCGTGACTTTCGGTACCGCATGCCATTTTACGAACCTTTCAACCAACACCCTGTCGGGAACCCAATACAAGTGGGACATTAACAACGATGGTACGGTTGAATACACCACCCAAAATATCACCCACACCTTCACACTGCCGGGATACTACAAGGTAAAACTGACTGTTGAAAACACATCCTGGTGCAAAACCATGATTATCCGCGATGTGGTTACGGGTCCGATGCCAAATCCTGCCGTGCTTGTTGCCGGCTCCATCAATCTTTGCAGTGGCGATTCGGTGGTACTAACCTCCAACAACTACGAAGACGGCACCACTTTCGACTGGTCGACCGGGGCCACAACCCGCGCGATCACCGTGAAGTCAACCGGGGATTACTTTTGCTGGGCGAAAAACAGCTACGGGATTTCGCGCCGTTCGGTTACAATCCATGTACAGGTATATGAAGTTCCACAGGTCATCCTGACGTATCACAACACCACCGGAGGCTCAGCCAATGGCTCTGCCTGGGTGGATGTTAGCGGCGGAACGGGCCAGTACACCTATCAATGGTCGAACGGTGCCACCGTTTCCATCCTCAACGCACTGGCGACGGGCACCTACACGGTTACCGTATCTGATGGACATTGCCCGGTGATTAAAAATTTCACCATTGAAAACCAGGGTATGACAGGCGGAAACATCTCCAGGGCGGAATATTATTTCGATACCGATCCGGGAACCGGGAATGGTATACCCATCATGATCTGGGCAGCCGACACGGTCGATTTTATGACCATCGCATCGTTAACGGGACTTTCACCGGGTTTTCACAACCTTTACATCCGAACCATGGATACCTTTGGAAGATGGAGCCTCGACAAAAGAACGGTGTTTTATATCAGTGAGTCGCCCGCCAGCCTTCCGCAGGTTATACAACCGCAGGTTACAAAAGCGGAATATTTCATCAACACAGATCCAGGCACCGGGAACGGGATCAATATCCCGGTCACAGCCGCCGACGAGGTTACGAAAGAATTCACGATACCAACCACCGGGCTTACCACCGGGTTCTACAATATTTTCGTGAGGGTCCGTGATGCCGGGGGGAAATGGAGCATCTATGCCAGATCTCCCTTCTATGTTTATGATAGCCGGAGATTTGACCTTGCAAAAAAGTACAAGTCCATCGCCGGTGCTGAATATTTCTTTGACACAGACCCGGGCATTCGAAACGGCAATATGATCAAATCGAACATCTACGATACCGTTGATGTGACAAGGGATATCCGTATTGCAGGGCTGGCGCCGGGATCACACTATATTTATCTCAGGGCCTATGATGAAAAAGGGTATACCGGGTTCTGGCAAAGGGCCAGTTTCCTGGTCAGGTATGTCACCTGTACCTGCCCCGTGGTCGATTTCTCAGTCGATACGGTGAATTTGCTTGGAAACCCCACTCATTTTCTAAACCTGAGCACTTCAGTGTCACCCACTGCGGTTTACCAGTGGGATGTAAACGGCGATGGGGTGATCGATTACAACACCCCCGACGTGAGCCATACTTATGCCGCCTATGGTCTTTACAATGCCAGGTTAACTGTGAAAAACACGGATTCCTGTTATGCTTCCATGACCCGGCAGGTGGTGGTGAGCCCTGCCATTGACACCAGCCTCACCATCGTCGGTCATTTGGCTTTTTGTGACGGGAGTTCGGTTTTGCTCATCGCAAAACCCGGTTACAAGTATTATTGGAGCAATGATGAAACCACACAATCAATATCCGTGGTTCAAACGGGTGATTACTCTGTGCGCCTTACAAACACATATGGTGTGCAGGGATTTTCCCGCATCGTTCATGTCACGGTATATCCACGGCCGGTTGTCCAGGTCGTCACGATCAATGCTTCCAATTCAAATGCAAATGGCACTGCAATTTGCTATGCTTCAGGCGGCTCCGGCAATTACACTTACCATTGGTCGACCGGCAGCACGTTGTCGATCGTTAACAACCTCGCTCCCGGAACCTATACGGTGACAGTCGCTGATGGCCATTGTCCGATGACGAATAGTTTCACGATTGGCAACGACCCGATTTTCCCCGGCGATATCGTAAAAGCTGAATACTTTTTTGATGCCGAACCAGGTATTGGCAATGGAATACCCCTAAACATTGCAGGCGGTGACACTGTTTACTATGCGACCTGCATGCCGATGACCGGACTGCTTCCCGGGTTTCACGATCTGTACATCCGCGTACGCGACACATACGGACGGTGGAGCCTGATCCTCAACAACCGGTTTTATGTCTATGCTGTAACTCCGGGCGGGACCGGCATCCAGCCGCCTATTGTCAAAGCCGAATACTACATCGACGAGGACCCTGGCCCCGGAAACGGAAACCCGGTGGCCCTGACCAAAGCAGATGAGGTGACGAAAGACTTCCCGGCAATGACAACAGGGGCACTACCCGGATTCCATCAGATGTCGGTAAGAGCCATGGACAGCCTGGGCAAATGGAGCATTACGGATGCCGAACGGATGTATGTCTACGCCATCCCTGGAATTCTTCCTGCCATCATACAACCTAAAATCATTGCAGCAGAATATTTCTTCGACACTGATCCGGGCCAGGGCAGCGGAACCGCTATTCCATTCAGCCCAACCGGCGATACGATTTCCTTTACCAGGTATTTCCCGGTCACCGGATTGTCTGACGGCTCTCATTATATTTATGTCAGACCAAAAGATGAAGGAGGGATCTGGGGATTGACAAGCAGAATGCTGTTCACCGTGAAACATACTCTTTGTACAACACCAACGCCCACGTTTACCATCGGGCCGGCATTGGCGGGTTCACCGGTATCTTTTACCAATACTTCAGGAAATCTCATCCCGGGTACGACCTATCAATGGGACATCAATAACGACGGAACCATTGATTATGTGACGAAGGATATCACGCATACCTTTGCCGTTTCGGGCAATTACGATGTGAAACTCACGGTTATCAATTCCGATACCTGCCAAGCCTCAATACTCCAACAGGTGTTTGTAGGGCCTTTACCAACAACGAACATCATCATTATATCAGGAAGCACAACATTTTGCCAGGGTGATTCGGTGATGCTGCAGGCTAATGAAGGGTTCACCTATAAATGGTGGCCAACAGGCCAAACCACCCGGGAAATCTGGGCGAAAGCCTCCGGCACCTATTACTGCTGGTTAAAGACTACAACCGGGCTGGAGGTAAAATCGCAGGTTGTCGTGGTAACCTGTTACCCGGTTCCTTCCGTAACACTGCATAAAATTGACGCAAGCGGCGGCAACAGCAATGGAAGCGCCTGGGTGGATGTATCGGGAGGCAGCGGTATTTACAGCTACCTTTGGTCCTCCGGATCAACTACATTATATGCCAATAACCTTTCAGCCGGGAGTTATACGATACAGGTTAACGACGGTCATTGCCCGGTGGTGAATAGTTTTACGGTTGGAACACACCCTGTTGTCCCCGGGAACATCCTGGCGGCCGAATATTTCTTCGATACCGACCCGGGAGCCGGGCTCGGAACACCGATGAACATCTCTGCTGCTGATACGGCCGAATACTACACCGGGTTCAGCGTTACGGGATTGACAATTGGATTTCATAATGTTTACATTCGTGTCATGGATACTTTCCACCGGTGGAGCCTCCACCGGCAGGAGTCCTTTTACATTCACGAAATCCCGGCAGCAATTCCCGTTGCAAACCAGCCACCGATTACATCATCGGAGTATTTTGTTGATCTCAACATCAATACGAAGCCTGATCCCGGAGTTGGAAATGGCACAACTGTTCCTTTGACACCCGGAGACATGGTCGATGTATCGTTTGGTTATCCTGTAGATACACTCCTTGTTGGGATCCATTATATTGCTGCAAGGGTAATCGACCAGGGACGGAAATGGAGCAACAGCATGCCCGGCACCTTTTATATCTATGATACAACACGACGCAACGTTGAAACCATTCAGCCGCCAATCCTTGCTGCAGAATATTTTCTTGATACGGATCCCGGCGTCGGCAATGGCAACCCGCTCAGTGTCACACCCGGCGACCAGGTTACCTGGGACGGTGGAATCCCGATGGGAGCAACATCCCTCGGAACCCACAATCTTTACCTCCGCGTGAAGGATTCAGGAAAAAAGTGGGGCAATTACAAGAAGATAACTTTCGGTGTTTTTCAGTGTACCCAGCCGACTGCCAATTTCAGCTTTGTACAAACCTGTATCACCACGCCTGTCACTTTCACCGATCTTTCAACCAATGTCAATCCTGCAGCCACATACGCTTGGGATGTCAACAACGATGGAATCGTCGATTACACTACCCATGGAAGTATCACTCACCAGTACACGGTACCCGGTGTTTACCAGTGCAAACTGAAAATCACACACAACATGGCATGTGTTGACAGTATCATCAAAACAGTCGTCTTCCCGTTTGTCCACCTGCCGGCCGATACCACCATTTACACCGACCAGTCGATCGTACTTGATGCGGGTGTAGGATACACCTATCTTTGGAGTACCAGTGCGACTACACAGACGATTACAGTCAATGGCGCAACAGCCGGCATCGGCTTGCACAACTATTCCGTTGTCGTTTCCACCGGATTGTCATGTACAGCCAGTGACAACATCAATGTGACGGTCACTTTGCCTCCGCGCGACCTGGTTGTAACTTCTGCATCCCTGTTTCATGATACAATAGCCGCTTCCGGGGATTCAACCGACATGCACTGCGTTATCAGGAACGCCGGAACTATTTCGGCGGTTGCAAGTGTTGTGAACTACTATCTTTCCGCCGACAGCATCAAATCGCCCTCCGACCAATATCTTGGATTCGGGATCGTAAATTCACTGGCGCCCGGAACTTCAATGGTGGTCACCAGCAGACAATTTGTTCCTGCCGGCACTTCCGGGCAAGTATGGTATATTCTCTTTGTTGCAGATGGTACCGGGATTGTGGTGGAAAACAATGAAGGGAACAACATCAAACCTGTTTCTTTCCGGTATGGAGCGGGTGGAATTCCTCAAACACTCTCGGTGCTTGATAAGATCATTCTTTCCAGTGAAACGCAATGTTACAATGCCCTGGAGACAATCACCGTTGCCGGGTTCGGAGCGGCATTTGAGGTTCAGTCGGGAGGCAGCGCTACCTTTGTTGCCGGGCAGAACATCAGATATCTGCCTGGATCCAGGGTGCTTTCAGGTGGGTACATGCGTGGGTATATTACCACAGATGGGCAATATTGCATACCTGCAATTCTTTCGGTCGTTGATCAGGTCATTGCTTCCGGCCAGGTACGCTGCAACAATGCCACTGAAACGATAACGGTGGCAGGCGGAGGAACTGTTTTCCAGGTTCAATCGGGAGGCAGCGCCACCTTTATCGCCGGTCAGAACATCATATATCTGCCAGGTGCCGAGGTGTTTACCGAGGGTTACATGCACGGGTATATCGCCCCGGGTGGCCCATTTTGTGTACCGGGGCCTCCATCCAATCCGCTTATTGTTTCTGATACGACAGGTAATGAAGATGTTATCATTGGCATGGATCATCAACCGGAAACACCGGGTGGAAGTTTCTGCACCATCTATCCAAATCCGACCAATGGAGATTTTAACATGGTTCTTTCTTCCGAAAACCGGGAATGGCCGGTGAGCGTGCGTATTTATAATGTTTATGGCGCATTGATAAAAGAGACCGAACTTACGGAGGGCAGATTACACCAATTTTCACTCAGAGACCAAAAACCGGGTATTTATTTGTTGCATATCCGGCATGGTGGCAACTCGGAAATTAAAAAGGTGATCAGGTACTAGATTTTATCGAATGTGTCGGGGTGGGTTTTGAACCCATCCCGACACATTCTTTCTGATCAATGCCACCTGAATATTTTCATGCCGGAGATGAAAAAGATGAACCCGGTGGCCGAGAGGATAAGAATGGGCAGCATAACCTCTGAAAAACCGGCTCCTTCGATCATGATACTCCTCATTCCGTCGGCCATCATGGTAAGCGGAAATTTCTGTATCGTTGAAATGCTCCATTCCGGGAAATTGTGATAGCTGAAGAAAACCCCCGAAAGCACCATCATCGGCATGCTCAGGGCATTGATCAGGCCGTTCCCAATTTCTGTTTTTGCAGTATGCGAGGAGATAAATATTGAAATTCCGGCAAATGCGAAATTCCCGGCAATGAACAAGGCAAAAAGTGCGGCGACATTGCCCTGGATGGTGATGTTGAAGGCGAGCCAAGCAAAAAGGAACAGCAATCCTGCTTCGATAAAATTCATAATGATCCTGACAGCAATCAGGGCGACCAGAAAATTTGACCGTTTCATCGGCGTGGCAACCATGCGGCGCAACAGTTTTTTCGACCGTCGTTCAATGATGGCATAACTCACGCCCCACATGCACGACATCATCACCCCCATGGCGATCAGCCCGGGAACCAGGAAGTCGATGTAACGGCTACCGGTTACCATCAGGGGATGGATCTCCGTGTTGGACTCCCTGATAACATTGCCATCGGAACTCAACATCTTTGACAGTTTCAGATAGGTCAGCTGGGCATCCGGATTCATCGGGTCGAAATGATACTGAACAACGCCATTCTTTTCATCCAGGACCATGTTGAGGTTGCCTCGCTTCAGCATGACCATCGCCTCCTTCCAGGATAAAGACTGGAAAATGAAAGTTGTGGCTCCGAGTTTGTCGTCAGGCACCCTCAGCTTCCTGGTAATGATGCCATTTTTATCATGTCCGAACTTGGCCTTGTTGACCAGGAAAAACGATAAAAGGGCAGAAGCCGTGTCTGATGCCTGGTACATCACATGGTTTTGACCGATGACGGCGATGCTGGTAACGACATCCTTTTTCTTTGTAAAAGCAACCCCCAGCCCAAGCGACATCAGGATGGGGAAAACGATTCCCCAGAAAAGCACACCAGGTTCACGGATCAGTTCCTTGACATTGGCCATGACAAGCTGAAACAATTGGCTGTTTGAGATGCGTTCAGTCATTGAGGTGGCGTCCGGTGAGTGAAATGAAGAGGTCATCCAGGGTGATGGTGCGGGTTTCGACGGGTTTGACCGGCAAATCCCGGATTTCGCCCAGCAACCCGCTGATGGTTCCCTGTTTTAAGATCTTCCCGTGATCGATGATCACGATGTAATCGCAAAGTTGTTCCGCTTCCTCCATATAATGTGTGGTGAGGATCAGCGAAGTGTCCGATTGCTCCTTCAGTTTGAGTAGGATTGCCCAGACTTCCCGCCGGGCGTTGGGGTCAAGACCGGTTGTCGGTTCATCAAGCAGCAGAATTTTTGGATTGTTTAGCAAGGCGATCCCAAGTGCAAGGCGCTGACGCTGGCCACCCGAAAGGTTGACCACCCATGACTTGCGTTTTTCCCCGAGTGCGATCAGGTTGATCACCTCTTCGCAACGGGCCTTGCCGAGGCTGAAAAAACTTGCAAAGAGCCTCAGGGTTTCCCACACGTTGAGTTTGTCGATAAAATGGGTCTCCTGCAGCGACAACCCGATGAGGTTCCGGAGGTGCTTTTCATTTCCTTTCCATGTTTTGCCCATGATGAAGATATCGCCAAGGTCGGGCTGCTGAATGCCTTCAATCATCTCCACCAGGGTGGTTTTTCCTGCACCGTTCGGGCCCAGGATCGCCACAAACTGCCCGGAACTGATGGTTAAATCAATCCCCCTGACAGCCTGGACCGTCTTGAAGGACTTATGCACATTCCTGACTTCTATGACGGGTATAATGCTCATGGTATCTCTTTCCATCGGGCTTCAAGAACACGATAAGGATAACGCGTGATCAGCTGATGTGCATTGGTACAGGTTGTTTTATGAATTTTTATTCCTTGCGACACGCTGACAAATGCAAAGATCGAGTTGCCCTGTACCGGATTGCAGCACCTGGCAAACTGGTAATGAAGCGATTTGATCTTCGGATCAATGATCACAAAGTCTTCCTTCCCTGCCATCACCCCCGATATCTGCTCAGGAAAGGTCTCTTCCTTCAGTTGTGAAGTGACACTTCCAGGGTCAGGCACTAACAGGGCTTTTTTGATTTTACTCAGGTCGGCTTTCCCTTCGCCGAAACGCTGGTATAATTCCATGATGCTCTCGCATCCGAAATAAGCGGCAAGCTTGTTGATAAGCGGATCAGTAAAATCATAACCCAGCTGGGTCACCTTGTTTTTAATGATCTCCTTACCGAAATCGGCCTCTTTGTAAGCCTCCATTTTAAGCGCATGCTTGACACGGGCCAGGTTTCGCGGGCTTTTAACAATTTCGAGCCAGCCGGGATTGGGCTTCTGTGTTTTTGAAGTCAGGATTTTCACCATATCCCCGTTTTGCAGGATATGTTTCAGCGGGACCATCTTGCCATTGACGATGGCACCCGTACATGTGGAACCAATTTCAGAATGGATTTCAAATGCAAAGTCAAGGACGGAATATCCGTTTTTAAGTTTCTTCAGGTCACCTTTCGGGGTGAAGATAAATATCTCATCCGTGTAAAGCGCTTTCTTCTCACGGCTTACCGTTTTTTCCTGTGAAGACTGCAGCGGTTTTTCAAGCAGTTCACGAATGCCCGCATACAGTGAATCCCTCGATTGCGCCTTGTTCCCGGTCTTGTATTTCCAGTGAGCCGCGTATCCCTTTTCAGCCACCTCATCCATGCGGCGCGTGCGGATCTGCACTTCAACCCATCTCCCTTCCTGCCCGATGACCGTGGTATGCAGCGATTCATATCCGGTGGATTTCGGGAAGGAGATCCAATCGCGCAAACGGCGTGGGTTCGGCGTGTAAATGTCGGTAACCAGGGAATATATCTTCCAGCAGTCGGCTGCATCATTTTCCACGGTTGTATTCAGGATCACCCGGATGGCAAACAGGTCATAGACCTTTTCAAAATCGACCTTCTGCGTTGCCATTTTTCTGCGGATGGAAGGAATTGACTTGACCCTGCTTTTCAATTCGCAGTCGAACCCGTTTTCGATCAGCTGCCGTTCAATTGGTTTGATGAATTCAGCTGTATACTGGTCGCGATCGGTCTTTGTGTCCCTGAGTTTTGTGTCAATCACGGCGTATGTATGGGGTTCGATAAACCGCATGACCCTGTCTTCCAACTCATTTTTAATGCGGTAGAGACCCAGGCGGTGGGCAATCGGAATATATAACGCCTGGGTTTCTCCTATGATAACACCCTGTTTTTCAGCCGAATATTCTGTTAGATGGCGCATGTCGTACAACCTCATGCCAAGCCGGATCAGCAGCACGCGGATATCATCGGAAAGTGTCAGCAGCAGCCCGATGAAATTCTCTGCATTGGTACTGTATTTCGTAGTATCCAGCCGTTCAAGCTTATGGAGCCCTTCAATTAAAATCCTTACCGGCTTTCCAAATTCATTTTCAATGGTTTCATCCGACAACACTTTTTTATCGGCAATGTTTTTCAATATCAGGCATTTAACCGATTCCGGGCCGAGATTCATATCCCCTAAAAGGATGGATGAAGTTTCAAGGACCATTTGTGCATATCCCGAATCCTCATCCCTGGCCGATTGGTTCAGCATGGCGGCAAATGCTTTTCTCAGCAGGGTCCGCTCCCCGTTCAACTGCTCGTAATCAAGCAGTTTTTCCAGGGTCATCTCTTCAAAAGCATTCTCGGTATCGGTGTTCACTGTTTTTTCTATTTTTTACCACACAGGTACAATAGGACACATGGGAAACCACATCAGATTCTGACATACATCGAACGCAAAGGTAAGGCAGATATTTTAGAAATAGTTTGTATAATTTAGAATTATTCTTAATTTAGTACGCGATTACAAAACCGGATACCGTTCGTGATCTTACTGTCAACTAATTGTTTTTCAGACATAAACCATGTTTCGTATAGAAAGTAAAATCAAGGTCAGCAGCCCGGAATACCAGCAAAACCGCGAAGAATTCCTGGTCCTGCTAAGGCGGTACAAAGAGATCCTTGCGAGCATCAAACAAGGCGGACCGGAACCTGTTGTTGCCAGGCACAAGGAACGCGGCAAGCTTCTGGCCCGTGAACGGATCGATCTCCTGGTTGACCGGAATACCCCGTTCATAGAGCTTTCGGCACTTGCCGCTTTCAACCTTTATGAAAACGGATTCCCCTCGGCCGGGATCATTACCGGTATTGGCGTGATCCATGGCAAGGAGGTGATGATTTTGGCCAATGATGCAACCGTGAAAGGTGGGACCTATGTGAAGGAAACCATTAAAAAGCACGTCAGGGCGCAGGAGATTGCGATGGAAAACAGACTGCCCTGTGTTTACCTCGTTGATTCCGGCGGAGTATTCCTGCCGGAGCAGGCCAACGTTTTTCCCGACAAGTATGATTTTGGCCGGTTTTTCTTCAACCAGGCAAGGCTCTCGGCGCAAGGCATCCCGCAGATCGCTGTGGTGATGGGCTCATGCACAGCCGGTGGCGCTTATGTGCCTGCGATGAGCGATGAAACGATCATTGTCCGTAACCAGGGGACCATCTTTATCGGAGGTCCGCCATTGGTTAAAGCAGCCACCGGGGAAGAGGTTTCAGCCGAGGAACTTGGCGGAGCGGAGGTACACACCATGATTTCCGGCGTTGCCGACCATCTCGCCGAGAACGACACCCATGCCATCCAGATCTGCAGGAACATCTTTGAATCCATCCAGCGGCGTGACTACCAGGCCCTGGAAATGCAACCGGCCGAAGAACCTGCCTATGACCCGGCAGAGTTATATGGCATTCTTCCGATCGACCTGAAAAAACCGGTCGATTCAAAAGAAATTATCGCAAGGATTGTTGATGGCAGCCTCTTCCACGAATTCAAGGAACGTTATGCCCCGACCCTTACCACCGGCTTTGCCCGGATCATGGGCTACCCGGTTGGGATCCTGGCCAATAATGGAGTGTTGTTCGGAGAAACTGCCCTCAAAGGCGCTCACTTTGTTGAACTGTGCACCTCAAGAAACATTCCCATTCTCTTTTTGCAGAACATCACCGGGTTTATTGTGGGTAAACAGTATGAACGTGCCGGCATCGCCCGCGACGGGGCGAAGTTTGTCCATGCGGTCGCCAATGCCAATGTGCCGAAATTCACTGTGGTTTTCGGAGGGTCTTTTGGTGCCGGAAACTACGCCATGGCAGGCCGCGCCTATGAACCGAGATTCCTGTTCATGTACCCCAACTCCAAAATTTCGGTGATGGGCGGCGAACAGGCCGCCAATGTGCTGATCACCGTCAAAGAAGATCAGCTGAAAGCGGCAGGAAAAACATTATCCGCCGGGGACAGGGAGAACATGCTGCAGAGTATCCTGAAAAAATACGACGAAGAGGGATCAGCCTATTTCAGCACGGCACGCCTTTGGGACGACGGGATCATCGACCCGGTGGATACACGGAAAATCCTGGGACTTGCCATCGCGATTTCGCAGAACAAGAAGTATGAAAAAACAACCTTTGGCATATTCAGAATGTGAAACAGATTTAAGATGTACGATTTTGGCTTTTGGATTTATTTTGCAGTAAACTTATTCGAAAATCCTGACCACCATCTCATTCATCGAAAATCGTAAATCGTAAATTGTATATGATCCCATACAAAACCATCGACCCCCTGCTTGATAAAGGTGTTCTTACCATCTGGCTCAACCGGCCCGAGGTACATAATGCCTTTGATGAAACCATGTTGCGTGAGCTGACAGATTGCATGGAGGCTCTTGACCCCTTGGTTCTTTGTGTGATTCTCCGCGGAAGAGGCAAGTCCTTTTGTGCGGGCGTTGACCTGCACTGGATGAAGGCAGTCTCGCAAAACAGCTTTGAGCAGAATTATACTGAAAGCCTGCTGCTTTCCAGGTGTTTTCTGTCGATCTACAACTGCCCGAAACCAACGATGGCCGTTGTTCATGGTGTTGCCCTCGGGGGCGCCAACGGGTTGCTTTCGGCATGCGATCTGGCTTACTGCACCGATGAAGCCACTTTTTCGCTCAGTGAGGTAAAGATCGGCATCGTACCTGCCTGCATCTCGCCTTACGTGATCAAACGAATTGGTGAATACGGGGCAAAAGAACTGATGCTTACCGGCCGGAGGATCAAAGGGAAGGAAGCTGAACATTTCAGGCTGGTGAATAAATCAGTTCGTGAAGAATTCCTTGAAGAAACCCTGGAGGAGGTGCTCGCCCTTTTGCGTACAAGCGGTCCGAAGGCCATGAGCCAATGTAAAACACTTATCCACGAGGTGGCCAACAATCTTACCCTGATGGAAGCTTATGATTACACAGCCCGGATGATCGCCGAAATCAGGGCTTCTGACGAGGGTCAGGAGGGAATGAACGCATTTCTTGAAAAACGGAAACCGAACTGGGTGAAATAATATGGATGTGATTCAGAAAATACTCATTGCAAACCGGGGTGAAATAGCCGTACGGGTTATGCGCACTGCCCGAAAACTCGGAATAAAGACCGTTGCCATCTATTCGCAGATCGATGCCGACTCGTTGCATGTGACCATGGCCGATGAGGCATGGTGCATTGGAGAAGTTGAACTGGGTGATACCTACCTGAACATCCCGAAGATCATCGCGGTGGCTATACAAACCGGTTGTGATGCCATCCACCCGGGATATGGTTTCCTGGCTGAAAATCCCCTGTTCGTAACGGCTTGCCTTGAAGCCGGGATCATTTTCATCGGGCCGGGGCCGGAGGTCATGCGGATCATGGGCAATAAGATCGAAGCGCGGGCATTTGTAAAAAAAATCAACATCCCAATAACCGAAGGGATAACAGGTACCCGGGAAGAACTCGAAAAAACAGCGCACCTGATCGGGTTCCCGGTATTACTTAAAGCCGCCGCCGGTGGCGGAGGCAAGGGGATGCGCATTGTTTTTGAAGAAAGTGAACTTGCCGAAGCCATTGAAGCAACCAGCCGCCAGGCAAAAGCATATTTTGGCGACGAAACGGTATATATCGAAAAATTCATTGAAGACCCGCGCCATATAGAGGTTCAGATCCTGGGTGACAACTTCGGTAATGTGATCCACCTGTATGAACGCGAATGCTCCATCCAGCGCCGTTACCAGAAAATCATCGAAGAGTCTCCTTCCCCGACGCTGACTCCGGAAGTCCGATATAAAATGGGCGAAGCGGCAGTCGCCATCGGTAAAGCGATCGGATACAACAACGCCGGCACCATCGAATTCCTGGTTGACAAAGCGCTGAATTTTTACTTTCTTGAGATGAATACCCGCATCCAGGTGGAACATCCCGTTACGGAAATGATAACCGGAATTGACCTGGTCGAGGAGCAGATCCACGTGGCAGGGGGAGGTAGCCTCAGGCTTCAGCCTGGGGATATTCACCAGCACGGTCACGCCATCGAATGCCGCATCTATGCCGAGGACCCGGCCAGCAATTTCCAGCCATCGCCGGGCAAAATGACATTGTACAAAGAGCCTGAAGTTCCAGGAATAAGGATCGATACGGGTATTACAGCCACCACGGAAATTAAAAGTTCATTCGATCCGATGATCTGCAAACTGGTGGTGTGGGGAAAAGACCGCCATGAAGCCACCCAGACCATGCTGCTGGCGCTGGGCGATTACATCATTCATGGTATCAGCACGAACATCGCTTATCTTGTAAAATTGCTGCAGAGCGAAGCATTCAAATCCAACAGCATTTCGACAAAATTCTGTGACGATTACACGGCAGCGCTTACGGGGGAAATTATTGACAATAAAAACCAGTTCCCCGCACATGTTCCCATGATCGGGTACCTCATATTCACTTTGAAACGCAACCTGAAAACGATCCCGGGTGGGTGCGAAAGGCCGAGCCTGTGGGAATCCATCGGTTATTGGCGTAACCTGATGAACCTCAAACTTCAGTTTGAGGAAGAGGACATCGCTGTGACCATCCCCGGGTATGGAGAAAATCATTATGTATTTCAAATCCATGGGATTGAATATCATGCTGTTCCATTATCCTTTTCACCAAACCGGATCGACTTCATGGTCGATCATCACCACTATTTTGCATGGATATCTGAAAACGCCGGAAACCAGGCGTATGTAAGCATCAGTGGGCATATTTTCAGGATGAAACGCCATGATATTCTGACCGAATCGGTTTTTGCTTCCGGATTCGACAACCAGGGCAACGACAGCAGCCATATTACCTCCCCGATGCCCGGAAAGGTGATCCGGATCCATGTTACCGAAGGGGAACATGTGGAAAAAGGATCGTTGCTGCTGATCCTGGAAGCCATGAAGATGGAGAACATGATTGTTTCGCCCCGTGAGGCTGTGGTCAGGTCGGTCAATGTGGCGGTGAATGACCGTGTGGAAAGCAGTACGGTGCTGATAGAATTTGAATAACTAAATTGATTTTTGCCTTTTTAACATTAGAAAAATGAATTATCCCAAAAAAGTAACCATCGGCGACATCACGGTCAGGGACGGCTTTCAGCATGAAGAGATCTTTATCCCCACCGATGCCAAGGTCTGGCTTGCCGAACAGTTGATCCTTGCCGGATTCCGGCACATTGAAGTAACCAACCTCGGCAATCCTGCCGGGATGCCGCAGTTCAAAGATGCTGACGAAGTGCTGAAACGCCTCCGGGCGAGTAAAACGGTATCTTCCGTGATGGATAAAGTTTCGGTGACCGCCATTACGATCCGGGAAAAGGCGATCGAGCGGGCCATCCAGGCCCGGAAGGAGGGTTGGGGCCCCGACCGTATCCTGCTGATGGTATCAACCAGCGAATCACATCACCGCAAGAATTCGGGACTCAGCCTGGAAGATTACTGGAAGATGGCTGAAAAATACATTCCGATGGCCAGGGAAGCAGGCCTTAAAGTGAACGGTACCGTCAGCACCATCTGGGGTTGCCCCATCGAAGGGCCGACGAAGATGGAGAAGGCGATCGATTTCACCAAACGATGGCTCGACATCGGGGTAAACGATGTGGAGCACGCCGATCACGACGGTTCCGCATCACCCGACCGGGTTTACCGGTACTACTCGATGCTGCTCGATTCCGGTGTTCGGGTTGAGAAGCAGATTGTTCACTTTCACACCACCCGCGGATGGGGACTTGCCAATGTGCTTGCAGCCCTCCAGGCCGGGATGGTCAACTACGAATCGACGATGGGCGGTATTGGCGGACAACCGGCAAACTTTGTGAGTGGTGTTCCTGTGGCCGGCACCGGCAGTTATTATTACAAAGACCCGAATCTCGTCGGGCTGGTTTCCACCGAAGACATGGTGGTGATGATGGATGAGATGGGGATCGACACCCAGCTGGATGTAGACAAGGTACTGGAAACCGGCCTCATGGTCGAGCGCATCGTGGGCCGGCGGCTCCGCTCCGAATCGATCAAAAATGGCCGCATCCCGAAATCTCTGACAGGCAAAGGTTGATGAAAATCATTGAATCACCGAGAGAAGGGATGCAGGGCTTTTCACGCATCATTCCCCTGGAGGAGAAGGTTGGCTATATCAACCAACTGCTCAGGGTTGGATTTGATACCGTGGAGATCGGAAGTATTGTTTCGCCCCGGGTGATCCCCCAGATGGCTGAATCACTGGAAGTATTGCAAAAACTTGACCTTTCAGGAACATCAACGAACCGTATGTTCCTGACGGTGAACGCTCGTGGCGCAGCATTGCTTGGAGAAATTGATCAGGTCACACACATCTCCTACCCTTTCTCATTTTCTCCCACTTTCCTGAAGCTGAACCTGAATTCGGCTGTAAGCCAATCGCTAGTTACTGCGGAATTGGTAATAAACCTATGCCACAAAAGCGGGAAACAAGCGGTAATTTATCTTTCCATGGCCTTTGGAAATCCATACGGGGAACCCTGGAGCATGGAGGTCCTTGTGGAATGGGTAAACAACCTCTATCAAGCCGGGGCAAGGATCATCCCGTTATCAAATGTTTCGACGGAGATTGATCCTGCCTTGATCACTGAGGTTTTTTCAACATTGATCCCGATGTTCCCGGATGTGGAATTCGGCCTGCACCTGCATACTGCTAACCACGGATGGCACGAAAAAGTAAATGCTGCTTACCTGGCGGGATGCCGGCGTTTCGACGGGGTGATCAATGGCAGAGGCGGATGCCCGATGTCAGGAAAGGAGATGCTCGGAAACCTGAAAACGGAGAATCTGCTGGCGTTTGCAGTAAAAAAGAACGTTCCGATGGCGATCAATGAAAAAGTTCTGAAAGAAGCATACCGGATTGAAAGGGAAGTTTTCTATGGATAACCAATATTGAATATTGATCAACGAATTTCGAACTTAATTATGTTACACTTTAAATCAGAAACAGGATGTATTTGACCGAAGAACACCACATGATCCGTAAAACGGTGCGTGATTTTGCAGAACGCGAAATAAAACCGGTTGCAAAGGAGCTCGATGAGAAAGCTGAATTTTCGATCGCGCTCACTAAAAGAATGGGAGAACTCGGGTTTTTTGGCCTGCGAACGCCCCTGGAATACGGTGGCATTGACATGGATACGCTCGCCTATGTGATTGCCGTAGAGGAGCTGGCGCGTGTAGACAGCTCCCAGGCAGCAACCCTTGCCGCGCATATTTCATTGGGGATCGGACCCATCATGAATTACGGGACTGATGAGCAGAAACGGAAATACCTGCCCATGCTTTCGACGGGCGACTCCCTGTGGGCTTTTGGCCTGACAGAGCCGGACGCTGGGAGCGATTCAAGGGCGACAAAGACCACGGCCAGGCTTGAAGACGACCATTGGATCATCAACGGGTCGAAAATTTTTATCACCAACGGGGCATCTTCCATCAACAAAGGGGCAACCGTGCAGGTTGTTTCGGGAGAAGCCAGCGGGCAAAAAGAATTTTCTACCATCCTAGTTGATGCGGACACCCCCGGATTTAAACGTGTTCCCATGCATGGAAAGATGATGTGGCGTGCTTCAGACACCTCACAGCTTTTTTTCGACGAATGCAGGGTCCCCGCATCAAATATTCTCGGGAAGCAGGGTCAAGGATCACACATCATGCTCAGCACCCTCGACAGCGGCCGTCTTGCCATTGGGGCCATGGGACTGGGGCTTGCCCAGGGCGCTTTTGAAATGGCAATGTCCTATGCAAAAAGCCGGAAACAATTCGGCAAACCCATTGCACAGTTCCAGGTCAATTCATTCAAGCTGGCCGACATGGCTATGAAGATTGAACTGGCACGAAATCTTCTGTACAAGGGTGCCTGGCTTAAATCGAATGATCTGCCATACGCGAAAGAGGCAGCCATGGCCAAATTATATTGTTCCGAAATTGCCCGTGAAGTGGCCGATGAGGCCGTTCAGTTGCACGGTGGTTACGGGCTGATGAAGGATTACGATATCGAACGCTTTTACCGCGACCAGCGCCTCCTTCAGATCGGCGAAGGGACTTCGGAGATCCAGCGGATGGTCATCTCGAGGTATATCGGTTGCTTCGATTAAAAAAAACAACCGGCAGGGAAATCGCCCCCGCCGGTGTTTGATTATAATCCTGAAAAACCTGCAATCGACTCACTAATCTTTATAACCAACGGAACACCGTTCCCGATTTGTTGTGTCTCTGCCAGTCGAGTTTGTACTTGGCCGGGCACTCATTGACCACAGGCTGGTTGTATCTGTCGAAGCCAAACGTCAGGGTGGCACTTTTCGAATCGGAGGGGATGAAATGTTTCTTAATCCCGGCCGATGGATCCCAATTGCAATTCTGGCTGCGGGTTACCGGCTGGATGATCTGGGTGTAAAAATTTTCACCCTGGCGGTTGATGCCCCAGGTGACAAGATTTTCATATCCGCCTGCTGTTCCGAATCCATCGGATGTCAGGCTCAGGTTATCCGGGAGACTTCCTGAGTAGGTGATCTGGTGTGCGATATTCCAGGTTTTGTTAGTGCTGTCGTTTATGTTAATAATCGCCTGCCCCCATGTTCTGTAAACGACTGTATTCAGTTCGGTTCCGAGTTGCCGGATTAAACCGCCGCTTACGTTCTGATACACCTTAACGCCATTGATGGTAATGAATGTGGATTCTAATATTTTCGAGATTGAAAAATTGATGTGTTTCACGATCACGGTGGCGCCTGGCTGGCTCCACTGGGTACCAACCCGCTTCTTGATTTCAACCTGGCCGGTACGGTACCGGGTACCCAGGCAATTCAGCCCATTGTAGGTTATGTAAATAGTAATGGTATCATTGACAACCGGTGTCGAATCAACGGTTGCATTGCATGGCAGGAATGCGGTCGATTTCAGGATTCCCCCGGAAAGAAAGTTGTTAATTTCATTCATCGACTCATCCATGGAGGATTCCATGGTTTCTTCATCACCCGCCAGCTGCTGAAGCGAGGATGAATCGCTTGAAGGCTCCGTGTTTTTGTCTTTTTTGCACCCTGCCCAGGATAAACCGATGATGGCCAGGATCAGGAATGTGAGGCGGAACAAGTTCGTTGATTTCATATTTGCGTCGTGTTAAGGATGATTTATTTTCGTGTTAGTGATGATAATACACATGAATTATTGATTACCCTGATACATTTGAAAAATTAAACTGGTTTTCTTTGAAATTCCTTAATTACCTAGCACTTTGCAATGCCTTACCCTAACCCTCTCCTAAAGGGGAGGGAATTCCCCTTCTCCTTTGAGGAGAAGGGGTTAGGGGATGAGGTGCATTATTCTGCCACGGTTACCGAAAGCTCCGTCACCGCACAGGCACCAAAATAACCGAATGCCCCTTTGCTCAGGTTGGTTCCCACATTTGCAGGTGCAACCGTGAACAATCCACCTGCCCAGTTGGTTTCCAGGAGCATCTCCCTGATAAATTCCGCATGCTGCGGAGTGAGTGAATATCTTCGTTCATTAATGATGGTCCCAGCAGGGAAATTCACCGCCTCCATCATGGGTGCGAAAACCTCGCTGACATCAAGCGTGGGCAAAGTGTAAAACAGCATCCGGGCATGGTTGTCCACGGAGTCGAGCTGTTCATATCCCGGCACCATCGACCAATCGATCAGCAGTTCCCACATGGCGGCTTTTTCCGCGCTGAAAGCATTGGCAACCCAGTCGACATGATAGAGGTTATTGTCCTCATTCCTGGAACATTTCAGTTCCCCGAAAAGAGAACCACTGTTCATGGTGGTTTTCGCGGTAAATACCTTGCCCCCAATCGAGATCAGCAGGGTGTAATTTTTCTGAAGGCTGGCAAAAAATGATGATGGGGTGCAGTATTTCCCTGAAACGGGTGGATATTCGGTCAATTGCCATGTTGAATCCTCATTGCTGATCAGTACTCCCGCACCGGTCACAGGCTTTGGTGCCTGGTTAAGTTCAGAGACAGGATACGAAAGCGTTATCTGGTGCGTCTTCACTTCATCGGTAATGATGGCATCGACGATGAGGCTACCGGGCAGTTCATCCTGCAAAGCCCATGATGTCTCCTTTACACATCCCTGCAGGAAAAAAATCAAACCGGTGAGAAAAAGGAGCCTGCGCATCAGAATTTGAATTGGTAGTTGATGGAAGGAATGATGCCGGCTACGGAAATGGTAGTCGGCACAAGTTCATAAGAACCATTGAGATTGGAAGGCACGACAAAATCGCCCTGGTCATTCATCATTTTGTTGAAATTCACCGAAAACGGGTTCATCCGGCCATAAGCATTGTACAAGGTCACTGCCAGGCTGTGCTGATAGCGGTTCCCCGGCTTGTTGAACATATACGTGACCGACAGATCCAAACGGTGGTAATCGGGCAGCCGGTCATTGTTCTTAGTCCCGTAAATGGGTACGGAAGAGCCGTTATTGTAATAGAAACCCACCGGGGTCGTGATGGCGCCACCGGTCAGGAATATCCAGTTGGCTGTGAGAATCCAATGTTTTTTATCATCATACGAGATGTTGATGCAAATATCGTTCGGGCGGTCATAAGAGGCCGGGTAAACATTTCCGTCGTTGATACCGGGGGTTTGCACCATTGCCCTCGACCAGGTATAGCCGATCCATCCGGTAAGATTCCCTGTCGTTTTCCGCAACATGAATTCTGCACCATACGACCAGGCCTTTCCAAATCGCAATTCTCCTTCTATCAGCGTATTGTACAACAGGTTGGCGTGGTCGCGGTAATCGAGGTGATCATGGAACCACTTATAATAACCTTCCACCGATAAGGTGAACTTCAATTTCGGCAGTTCCCTGAAATATCCAAGGGCCACCTGGTCGGCCGTTTGCGGAGGGATATTTGGCCCGGCCGGCGCCCACACTTCAAGGGAGGTAAAAGGGCTTGTAGAATTGGAGAGCAGCTGCAGGAATTGGGTGGTACGGCTGTAACTTGCCTTCACCGACGACCGATCATCAACCTGGAACTGGATATTCAGCCGCGGCTCCGGACTGAACGCCGTGGAATATACCGTCCCTTTTCCGTAACCGATGGTGTCGATCACCTGGTGATTTGCATCATAATAGTAAACATCCGTGGGTCCGGTATCCTGCCAAACGGGAAGCCTGATCCCGTAACGGAGTGAAAACCGCTTCCCGATCCGTTGTTCATTGGAAGCATAAAAAACATATTCCATGGAATGATATACTGCTACGCCGGGTACGTTTGTAACTGCACTTCCGTCTTCAAAAGTCACATTCCCCGGGTTGGAATAATGGTAAGTGGCCTCCAGGCCTGAACGGATGGTATTTGCCGGGTTGAAGTACCACGCGAAATCTGTTTTAAGTGTCAGGTTTGCAATGACTGAATTCCAGTACCCATTCTGTTCCTCGGGAAGGTTCAGCGCATAGTTGTACCGGCTGTAATTCAGCGTGGTGTTGCCAAACAACCGGTTGCTGAAAACATGGTTCCAGCGGAAAGTGGCAGCCAGGTTATCCCAGTTGATTCCCAGCGAGTTTACTTCAACCGAGCGATACCTGCTGAAAACATCCCGGCCTGTATAAAAGGTGAAGAAAAACCGGTCATTGTCATTCAACCGGTAATTCATTTTGGCATTGATGTCGAAAAAACGGAAATCAAAACTTTTATTGAAGGTTGACAGGTTGTTCAGCCAGTTGAGGGTCGATATCCGCCCGGAGATAAAAAACGAAATTTTATTTTTCAATATTGGCCCTTCTATGGTGAGATTGGATGCATAGGGGCCAATGTTCCCTGAACAACCAAACCGTTTCATGTTCCCTTCCCTGGCCTTGATATCAATCACCGACGAGAGCCGGCCACCAAACCTGGCCGGGAAATCACCTTTATAGATCTGTACGTTGTTTATAGCGTCGGGGGCAAAGGCAGAAAAAAAGCCAAAAAGATGGGACGGATTGTATACCGGAACTTCGTCGAGCAGCAGCAGGTTTTGGTCGCTGTTGCCACCTCTTACATAATAGAGTGCCGATCCATCGCCGAAAGTCTGAACCCCTGGAACGGTTTGCAGCGCCCGGATGATGTCGAGGTCTCCTCCGAAACCGGGAAGCTGCGAAAGTGTTTTTTGTGAGAAACGGAATTCGCTCATCTGTGCATTGCGGATATCGGTTTCATGTTCTGCAGCGACAATTTCCACCTCCTTTATTTCCAGGTTTTTTTCTTCCATTTCTACAGACAAACGGGTGTTTTCATTCAGATTTACCACCATCACAATTTCCTGGTAACCCATATAGGAAAAAACCATGGAATAGATCGCGCTGTTCAAGGTGAGTGAATAATAACCGTAGCCATTGCTTATAACACCCAACGTTGTTCCTTTTACATATATATTGGCACCGATAAGCGCTTCGCCGGTACGTCTATCCCTGAGAAAACCGCTGAGTGTAAACCCCTGCATCGCTTTGCCTGATCCAATGCGATCCCGTTTTCCCATTTGAGCCTGTTGTTTCAGTACCAGGTGGTTTTCTACAATCATGTATTCGATCCCGTTGCGAATAAGAACTTCTTCCAGGACAGTTTCGACCGATTTCTTCCGTACATGAATTGAAATTCGCTTGTCAACAGGCACCATTTGAGGATTATAGGAAAAATCGATCCCCGATAATTGGCTGATCTCCTTTAACACCTCCGATATGGGCTTATCCTTAATCTTCACGGTAATCTTTTGCTGAAGGTTTTGGGAAACAGCCAGGGATGAAGAAAACAGAAGAAAGATAAGCAGCAGCGGAAATTTGAAGGATGGATTCTTCAACATGGATCTATTACTGTCCGGGGTTACAGCCGTGACCGGAGATTTCGATCCCCGCCCTGGTATTTCTGACCTGTAAATCAAGAGTGGCTTTGAGTACATTCAATACCGATTCAAGCGATTGCCTGTCAAAGGTAGCTGTTATCCTGCAATTGCCCAGCTTTTCGTCCGACAACCGGATGCTTGTGTGATACACTTTTGTCAATAACACAACAGCCTCATGGAGGGTGGTATTGTTTAAAACGACATGTTTTGTTTTCCAGGCCAGGAAGTTAACATCTTCATTGGAGGTTTTCATGATGTCACCTCCATCGTCCATCCATTCTGCCTTATCTCCCGGGAAAAGCAAAGCCATCTCTTCAGGCTTGTTTTCATAATACACCCTGACAATCCCGCTGGAGAGGATCACTTCCTTTGTGCCATCCAGGGTTTTGGTATTCACGGAAAAGGAAGTACCAACCACCCTGATCCTTGCTTTTCCGGCAGTGATGATGAACGGTTTTGTTTTATCATGGGCCACTTCGAACCAGGCTTCGCCCTGCAAAGTGACACTGCGGAACGGTCCATTAAAAGTGGATGGGTAGGTCAGCGTGGTTCCGGCATTCAGGGTGACAACGGTCCCATCGGGCAGCGTATGCTCCAGTATTTCATTCCCGGCTGTAAGTCTTTGCTCAGCCGGGGAGGTGAAATTACGAAACAGGAAGAATACAGAGATCAGGATTAGCACGAATATGGCCGCGATGCGCAAAGAATAGTAAAGGATTTGGGATTGATTTCTTTGAAAGGAAAAACGGGTGGATGGAACGTTCTCTGATTTGCTGTCCAGTTTCCGGATGAATGTTTTCCATTCATCGTCAAGGTTGGTAGAGGATTCGATCCTGTCATTTTCGATGATTTTCCAGGTTTTGTGATATTCCGAAAACGTGGCAGCATTCGCAGGATCGGCCTTCACCCATGCCTCCAGTTCGGAAATTTCTTCTGGCGTTGCTTCCCCTGAAAAATACCTGGTAATCAGATCAATATAAATTGTAGATTTTTTTTCCATGATTTTATGCCGTTGATAATACACCGTTGATGGGTGTTACCCTGATAGACCGTTCAAAAATGGCAGAATGCAAGATGCAAAATGCAGGAAGCCAGGTGAAAAATGCAAAATGTAAACTGGTGATTTGACGAAATGGTGAATCGCAGTGACGTGGCATGCCGCATCCTGAAACAGCGAAATGGCGAAATGGGGAAATAGCGATATTATCAAAATTACCGGCAGGTATTCGGCAAGGCGCATGCGCATGTGCTGCAGCGCCTTTGACATCTGGGTTTCCACCGTTTTCACGGAAATTTGCAATTTATCGGCAATTTGCTGGTACTTCATCTGCCGGTGCCTGCTCAAGATAAAGATCTCCCTGCATTTTTCAGGCAACTCATCGATGGCAAGGGTTATTTGCCTGCGGATATCGGTTTCCACAAGCTGATCGGATTGATCAAAGATCGTTTCATGCGAAAGGTTCTCAAGGGCGAGAAGGTCGTGGCTGAATTTTTTGTGGTCACGCAGATAATTGAGACATTTGTTGCGAACGGTTGTTGAAAGATAACTTTTAACCGGTTTCGAAAGATCGATGGAATGCCGTTTTTCCCAGAGGGTTACAAAGGCATCCTGTACAATTTCCTTAGCAACCTCTTCGTCCTTTACATATCCAACAGCAAACTGGCACAGCCCTGTGAAATGGCTCTTGAATAAGGATTCCAAAATACGTTCATCCAGATCCGCCATTCGTCAATCGTAAATTGAAAATCGTAATTCGTAAATTGTAATTTCCCCTAGGTGTACATAAACCGCTTGATCTTCTGGGTTGCGGTTTTCTGAAAGGGGTTGGGCTGGGCAACGATCAGCTGCACCTGCGAAAATTTGTTGACCCTGGAATTGACATAATCCTGCAATTCCATACGAAGTTCCTCTATCTTCTCATCGACGTAATCCGACACTTCACTTTTCAGGTACCGATAGCGTTGTTCTATCTCTTCCTGGTTAAAATGAACCAGTGCAATGAGTTTCCCCTTTTGTTCAATCACCAGTGATTCAACCACATGCCTGAAATTGTTGATCACCGATTCAATATCTTCGGGATAAACATTCTCTCCGTTCGACCGGACGATCATGCTCTTTACCCTTCCCCTGATATACAGGTTGTTGTTCGCATCGAATGCTCCCAGGTCGCCGGTTTTCAGCCAGCCATCGGGAGTGATGATTTCACGGGTCAACGCCGGTTCCTTGTAATAACCCTTCATGACGTTCGGGCCTTTCGCCCAGATTTCTCCTTCGTGGCTGAGATCATCTGTCTTCACAATCTTCAGTTCCACCCCGATACAGGGAGGACCTGTGGATTGCAACATGGGATGATGCGGGTTGAAACCCGCCAGCAATGGTGCACATTCGGTAAGACCGTAGCCAACAGCATAGGGAAACCTGGCTTCAATCAGAAACCGTTCAACCGTCTTATTCAGTTTTGCTCCTCCCACACCAAAAAAAGCGAGTTCACCACCAAAGGTTGCCATCAGTTTTTTACCGGCAGCACGGTGCAGCACTTTCCGCACAGGCGGGATTTTATACACCAGGTTCAAAATTTTCTTTTCGGTGAAAGCAGGTAAGATCTTTGACCGGAATATTTTTTCGATGATCATCGGAACTGTCAGGATCAGCGTAGGCTTCACTTCCAGCAATGCCGGCATCAACAGGCCCGGGGTGGGTGGTTTTCCCAGGTAATAAACAGAGGCGCCCCGGTACATTGGCAGGATAAGTCCCAAGGTGTTTTCATAGGTATGCGAAAGCGGGAGGATGGATAGAAAGCGGTCCGTTTCATTAATTGGCTGGATTTCATGGCCTTTGATGGCTGTGAAGCAAATATTTTTATGTGACAGCATTACCCCTTTCGGCGTTCCGGTTGTTCCGGAAGTGTAAATAATGGCAGCAAGGTCATCTTCTTCAACCTCATACACCCCGATTGGTTTTGCATATTCATCGTATACAGGCCAGTCTTCATAGGATCTGATGACAGAAAAATCTTCAATTTTAACGACTTCCTGCAGGAAATCTGTTGTAATGCCAACCAGTTTTGGCAACAATCCCTCGGAAGCAAAGACAACCCTGGTTTCGGAATGTTCAAGCAACGCTGATATTTCCACCGGGAGGAATTCAGGCAAGAGCGGCACGACAACTGCTCTCATGAAAGTAACTGCATAATAGGCAATCCCCCAATGGGGTTGATTGGTGCTTAGAATGGCAACCTTGTCGCCAGGCTGAACTCCAAGCTTTTCAAGAAAAGCCATTACAGCCAGGATCCGGTTATTTACCTCCCGGTAGCTGAGTGGTTTTTTCCCGACCAAAGCCAGGGCATCGCGATTGCTGAACCTGCTCATGGTCATTGCAAAAAATGCCGGGAATGTCAATCTGGATGTGTTTTCCATGATTTGTCTTTTACCACGAAAAAGCCCCCGTGAAGCGCTTGCGGGGGCAACTTTGAGGATTTTGTTGCTGCAAATATACAAATTTTTGTTATGGTTGTCAATCTTTAACCTCATTAAACCTGTATTGAATTCATTATCTTTGATCGGTGAATATTGAGGAACTACGTGAATTTTGCCTTGGACTTCCATCCGTTACCGAGGATATCAAGTGGGAAAACCACCTGGTTTTTTCAATTGCAGGAAAAATATTCTGTCTCACCGGGCTTGATCCACCGCTGCAGGTTGCATTAAAAGTCCCGGAAGACCAGTTTGATGAATTGACCCAGTCAGGGAATATCGTTCAGGCCTCGCATTTTGCACGCCGACAGTGGATGACAATACTCGAAGAGCGCACGTTCAGCAGGGCCGAATGGGAAAAACTCATCAGGCAATCGTACGAACTGGTAAAATCAAAACTGCCGAAAAAGATCAGAGAGGAAATCGGGAAATTTCCCGACTGATTGTAATTCCCGCGAAAATCCCTATTGGCTGAATACCCCCTTTTTTATATTGCGGATGGAAGGAGCAACTCCTCCTTCGATTATTAAATTCCCGTTAACCAGCAATGTGCCGGTAAGCGTGGTCAATATGGAAGTCGTGCTTTTTCTGGCAATGGTCAGATTGTTGAAATAATCACCGGGGGCAGGCTGTACATACTGGTCCGTTCCATTGAATACAAAAGTGCCAAAATCGAACAGGAAGTGACCGTGATTGTTAAAATTCCCTTTCAGGATGACCGGAAAGAGGGAATAGCCGTTGAAAGCAGCTCCGGGATGTACATAAATGTCACTATGGATATTCAATGCTGCGGTTGAAAGGTGACTCACCCCGATATAACTTCCTGCCGACTTGTAACTTCCCAGAATATGGAAATAGCATGATGTATCCTCTGACTTGATATATGCATTGTCGCCCCCGAGAAACATGACCATGCCGTCATTCAGTTTCACATTTGCGCCCGGATTAAAATACCAGTCCTTATAAACTTTTATAAGAGAATAAGCTTCAATGCTGGCAGTAGAACCTGCCTTCCATGTAACATTGTTCATGGTTTGCAGGATGCCGGAAGAGTTGTTCATACCCAGATTACCGTAGATGATACAATTGCCTGCAACATTAACGGTGTTTTCTGCAACCTGGAATGTTCCCGATTGAATAGTGAGATTGCTATTGATTGTCAGCAGGTCGCTAAACGCAAAGGCAGTATTTGAAGATGGTGACTGGGTTAAACTTGTTTTATTGATGGAAACATCGTTCAGGGTGCATCCGTTAATGGTACTGATGTCACAGTCTCCGGGGCCATATAATTCAAGCGTTCCTGATGCGGGTGTATAATCTCCGCGCTCCCCGTAAAATCCACCGGCGGTTCTTATCACTCCGCCGGTAATGTTAACGGTTAATGACCAGGCCGGGGTGTCATAAAGCAAAATGCCAACCGTTTTAAAATCGAGGATACCACCGCTCATGGTGATCGAAGCATTGCCGCTATAAGGCCAGTAGCTCCGCAAGGCTCCGCCGTATACATTCATGGTTCCGCCGGAGATGTTCAGATTTCCCCCGATATCGACATAATCCCCGGAAAGCGTACCCTGATAAATATTGATGGTCCCGCCGGCATTAAGATACCAGTTTCCTACTATGGCATTGTCCGCCAGTGCGTTGGCAGTAAAGGTGCCTGAGAGTATGTCTACAGCACCTGCTGTCCAGTCGTAACTGTTACACGTGACATTTCCGCCTTCGACCCTGAAAGCACCGGCAGATTTATTGACCTCAAGGTCATTGAAAGTCTCTGTGGTGCAATATTGATGCGCAGTTCCATTAAAAACAACTTTTCCGATCCCTTCTGTGAATGCAGACGGGCCGACATAATTGGTCCAGTTTCCGGCTACCTCTATGATGCTGTTCATCGGATTAAACACACCGCTTTCAATGGACACACTGCCATTTATTGTTAAGGTATTCGAGTATGGGTTATTAAAACTTGTCGTTCCTGAAGCGCTAATAGTCAGATTATTGAAGTAGACATCATCCATGATCGTAACATTCTGGTTAATACCATCCAGAACAATTGTTCCATCAAAGCACTTTAACTTACCCTCGCAAATGATATCCCCTTTCACGATCAGGCTGTTTTCATCATAGCAGGTAAAAACCGAACCGGAATAAACATGTAAAAAACCATTAATCAATACATTGTGTGTTGACATGTCGTGGATTCCTGTTTCAGCTCCATCTGAATTGTTACTGGCGAGATTATTGAATGAGCAGATTGCCGAGTAATTTTTGATGTATTTATCATTGTTTCCCTTGAATTGTACAATACCACTTAAAAGCTGTGCATCGGCTCCGTCTTCAAAGGTCCAGTTCCCGTATGCATTGATTGTTGACGCTGCAATAATGCCAGCCGTTGAGCCTGGAAACCAGGTGACATTTCCATATACGTTCAGTACACCTGCAGGATGTATCATCGAAAGTTTTCCATAAATATTCAGTGAACCATTGACATCCAGTTGCCAGCTTGTAACTGATAATTCCCCCGACTCAATTTTGAGAATCTGGCACGCTTCGTTAAAATAAGCAACAGTAGCAGGTTGGTGTCCCGCCGAGGTGATGGTAACATCGTCATCCTTGGTTGGAATGCGCCCAAGCGACCAATTGTCCGGATTATTCCAGTAGATATCGGATGCACCCGTCCATACATTCGATACCCTGGGGATACAGTTGATTGTATAATCCTCCACTTCACCATAGGTTGCCACACCGCATGGGTCAAGTACTCCGGAGTATGTAATTCTCACTCTCATAGTGCAGCTCCCGGTTGTTTGTCTTGGCAATGGGATAATCCTTGCAGTATATGGTCCGTATCCCGGTTGCCCTTCAACCTCTATTTGCTCTCCTTCATCGTAAAAACTACCGTTCCTGTTCCAGTCAACCCAGACTCCGCATTGATCAGGGCTATATGGATGGCCGTTGGTGACGGTCATGTGCAGGATGCCATTCACCGGTAAATCCGTCGATTGCGTAGATGTGTAATCCGCATAGTTCAGGCATTCCGAAGAATTATCGATGGAACCTGCCTGCACCCTGCTGATATATTCATCGCAACCTCCGGAGGCGCTGCAGCCGGTTCGGAACCCGGATGCCGCCACGCTTTGGCTTCCGGCATTTCCCGGAGCAACATGAGGCATCGTATTCCAAAATGTTTGATCCTTGGTATGACCGGCAAAAATGCCATAATATGACTCATAAGTAACAGCAGGTTCCTGGGATGGGGCAGATTGAGTTTGTCCGTAAACAGGAACTAACAGGAAAATAACCAGAAAAAACGCAGGTAAAGTTTTCAGCTTATTCATTTTGCGAAGGTTACAAGAGGGAGATACAACAACTACATTACAACAAATGTAATACTGTTTTTAAAATAACAATGGCTTTCCATAACCTTTTATTACCGGTTCAGGATCTATTTTAATAATATTGCAAAAAAAAGATCATGCCCAAAGGTTTTTCAGCGCTCATCCTTTCTGCCGGAAACTCAGGACGCATGGGTACCGATAAAGCCATGCTGCCAAACGGCAAAGGGCTGACCTTTGTCGCACATCTGGCAACCTGTTTCGGGCTTTATGGATGTAACCCGGTTGTCGTGGTGGTGAATGAACAGTTCGATCCTTCCCGGTTACAGACAAAGAATATCGTAACAGTCGTAAACCACGATCTTGAAAAAGGGCGTTCCTGGTCCATTCGTCTTGGATTGAATCAAATTCCCGAGGGGCATGCCTGTTTTATCCAGAATATCGACAACCCTTTTCTTGAACCGGATTTGCTTGACAGCCTGATTGGGTGCCTGATCCCCGATGGATATGCAGTTCCCGTCTGGCATGGTCATGGCGGGCATCCCATCCTGCTTGGAAACAAGCTGGTTGATTTTCTTCGCAATCAAAAGGAATTACCGGATTTCCGCAAGGCCCTTCAAGGCTATACGAGGATTGAAGTTCAATATCCTGAGGAGGGGATCCTTTGGAATATAAATACTCCTGAAGATTATAAACGGTTCATCCATGGACCCACTAAACGATAAAAAGTTGTAATTTTGCACGTTACATTGCGTGTTAAAGTAATTTGACTGTTCATGGAATTGACTCCGTGACACACTGTAAGGATTCTCTGTGGCTCTCTGTGTAAAAAATTACACAAAGTTACACGGAGGAGGCACTGAGATGCAGAGGACAAGTTCAATGAGCAACTTTTATCAATAATCCTGTAACAAAGGTTATATCCATGCAGCAAATATTTGCAAAAACCGAAGAGATCATCCAAAGCCAGCAACCTGCTGCACTTTGCATTGTCATTGAAACCCATGGATCGACCCCGAGAAAGCAAGGCGCCAAAATGATCGTTTATGCCGATGGGTCCATTTTTGGAAGCATCGGCGGTGGCACTGTTGAAAACGAGGTGGCCCAGATGGCCAAGAAACTGATCCCTGAAGGGAAACCGGCTAAGGTCACCTTTAACCTCGACATCGATCTGGGCATGCATTGCGGCGGAAGCATGGAGGTTTATATTGAACCCCTGAACCCGCTTCAAAAACTGTTTATTTTCGGCGCCGGGCATATAGGGAAATCCTTGGCGGGATTTGCACGCGACCTCGATTTTTCCGTCACCCTTTTTGATCCCAGGGAAGAAATTTTTACAGACAAGGCATTTACAGGATTTAACTGCATAAATAAAGATTATTTTCAAGCCATCGGAGAGGCCGTTTTTGATGACAACACCTTTGTAGTGATTGTTACGCCAAAGCATGTTTATGACGAGGAGATTGTGGCCCTGGTCGCGCGCAAGCCCCATGCTTATCTTGGCATGATCGGGAGTATCAGAAAAGTTGAATTGCTTAAAAAACGGTTTTTGGAAGAGCATCTCCTTTCACCGGAAGAACTTGAAAAAATCGATATGCCCATCGGAATAAAATTCAACGTTCAAACCCCTCAGGAAATCGCCATCAGCATCCTGGCTAAGTTGATAGATATAAGAAATTCGTCTTTTTCTCTTTCCCGGTAAAACAAGAAAGCATGCAGAACACCATCCGGTTCGTTTTTAATGGCCACATTGAGGAAGTGGAATTTTCGGAATCTTCCGGGTTCAAACCCACCACGACCGTGCTGAATTATCTCCGGTCGCTTCCTTCGAACAAAGGTACCAAGGAGGGTTGCGCCGAAGGGGATTGCGGTGCTTGTACTGTTGTTCTAGCCGAAGTGGATGACCGTGGAAAACTTGTTTACCGGACCATCGATTCATGCCTGGTCTTCCTCCCGATGATCCATGGAAAGGAGTTGATTACTGTTGAAAATCTTGCAGACTGCGCTGGAAACCAAAAAATGCTCCATCCGGTTCAGAAAATGATGGTAGAAGCCAACGGCAGTCAATGCGGTTACTGCACCCCTGGCATCGTGATGTCGCTTTTCGGAATGTTCAAGAACCACCGGAATCCAATACGCGAAATCATTGAAGATGCCTTAACCGGCAATTTGTGCCGTTGTACCGGCTATCAGTCCATTCTTGTTGCTGCTGAGCGGCTTGGAGGCGAAACATCCCACGATCATTTTTCGAAAAAAGAGCCGGTGGTTGCAAACCTGCTCCAAAAAATCTCCGCTATCAAGGAAACAATAGTGATCGAGACCCCCGGGCAATCCTACTTCAAACCTTTTACGGTAGCAGAGGCGCTCAGGCTCAGGAAAAATCATCCTGCGGCCTTTTTAACAAATGGTTCAACCGATGTGGCCTTGCGCCAGACAAAGAAGAAGGAGGTGCTTTCTGAAATAATAGATCTTTCCGGTGTAGTTGAATTACAGGGTTGCCGGGAAGAGAGCGATCGGTATGTGCTTGGTTCCGGCCTTACACTGGAACGACTGAAGTCCTTTTCTGCGGAAAGGCTGCCTGCCTTGCATGGCATATTAAAGGTTTTTGGTTCGCTCCAGATAAGGAATGTGGCAACCCTCGGCGGCAATGTCGGCTCTGCCTCTCCGATCGGTGATATGTTGCCATTGCTTTTGGCCTATGGGGCCAAAATCAAGGTGAGCTCTGATCATTCGGAAACAATGATAGATATCGGTGCGTTCATTTCAGGGTACCGAAAAATAAACCTGGAAAAGGACGAATTGATCGTTGAAATTATAATCCCAAAACATGACAGTGAAACGGTTGTTTCTTCATATAAGGTTTCCAAGCGAAAAGACATGGATATTTCCACTGTCAGTGCGGCTTTCAGGTTAAAGTTGTCCGGTGGATTCGTGGAAGAAATTGTCCTTGCTTTCGGGGGGCTGGCAACAACTCCGAAACGGGCAGTAGAAACGGAGCGATTTTTACATGGAAAATCCTGGACGCGCAGCATGGTTTCAGAATCGATGGATGTGTTCGACCATGAGTTCACCCCGATTTCAGATGCCCGTGCAGGTGCGGTCTACAGAAAGAGCGCCGGGAGGAACCTGTTGCTGAAATTTTTCATGGAAACCACAGCCTCCCACCCTGTCAGGGTCGCAGACCCCGTCAGGGTGGCAGACCCCGTCAGGGTGGCAGACCAGCCACATGACAGTGCGGAGAAACACACCACCGGTGAGGCGGTATTCATCGAAGATATCCTCGCAAATAATCAAATGCTGTATGGAAAAGTCGTATACAGCAAACATCCCCATGCAATCATTCAACGGATCGATCTCTCAGGGGCATTGTCAGTACCAGGAGTTCATTGTGTATTAACTGCAAGCGACATTCCCGGGGCAAACCAGATGGGCCCTGTAATCCACGACGAACCTTGCCTCGCTGAAAAAGAGGTGACCTTTATCGGGCAGGCCATTGCTCTCATCGCCGCCGAAACGGAAGAGGCTGCCCTGGAGGCCGAACGGTGCATCGACATCGTATATGAACAGCTCCCTGCCATTTTGGATATAGAATCAGCCATGGAGGCAAACAACCTGCTCGCCCCTGTGCGTAAAATTGAACGAGGCAACCCGGAGTCGGCACTGAAAAACGCCCCGCATACGATAAAGGGGGTGCTGCATACCGGGGCACAGGAGCACTGGTACCTCGAAACCCAAACCGCACTGGCCATTCCAGGGGAAGGGAAAGAGATGATGATGCATGCCTCTAGCCAGAATCCTGCCGAAACCCAGGCCATCGTGGCCGAAGTACTGGGCATTCAAAGAAACGAAGTTGAAGTCGAAGTTAAACGCATAGGCGGAGGGTTCGGTGGCAAAGAGACACAAGGCAATCATGTGGCCGCATGGGCTGCCTTACTGGCAAATGCCACGAAGCGACCGGTAAAAATTCATTTGTTTCGCGATGATGACCAAATCATGACTGGCAAGCGGCACCGCTTTCTTTCAAAATATGAAATTGGGTTCGACGACCATGGATTGATCCTTGCCTATAAGGTGGAATTGAATTCAGATGGAGGTTCTTCAAACGACCTTTCGCGTGCCATTCTCGAAAGGGCAATGCTTCATGCAGACAATGCCTATTACCTGCCCGATGTTTCCATCACCGGCCAGGTCTGGAAAACCAACCTGCCTTCGAATACCGCCTTCCGTGGATTTGGAGGCCCCCAGGGAATGGCCGTTATCGAAAACGCGATCGACCGCATCTCCCGGTTCCTGAAGAATGATGCAGCGGCCATCAGGTTATTGAACTTTTACCGGCCCGATGAACACAACCTGACCCCTTATGGCGAAAAGGTGGAAAACAACCATCTTTTCAGGATGTTCGAAAAACTGACCCGTTCATCAGCCTATCACCTCCGGAGACTGGAAATTGACCGGTTCAATTCTGAAAATGAATTCGTTAAAAAAGGAATTGCACTCACCCCGGTGAAATTCGGAATTTCTTTCACCACTTCCTTTCTGAACCAGGCTGGAGCCCTGGTCAATATCTATACCGATGGCACATTGCAGGTCAACCATGGTGGTACGGAGATGGGACAGGGCCTGCATTCGAAGATCCTGCGGATCGCTGCCGCCGAGTTGGGGGTCACTCCCGACAAGGTCAAGGTGAACTCCACCAACACATCCAAAGTACCGAATACTTCTCCTACTGCCGCCTCCTCGGGTACCGACCTCAATGGCATGGCTGTTAAAAATGCAATCGATATCATCAAGGAAAGGCTGTTGGACCTGGCAGTGGCCGAGCTTGCTGCTAAAAACCCCGGTTGTCATTTTCACAAGGGAAATCTGACATTCCAGGAAAATACTATTTTCGACAAGGAACAACCATCCTGTAAAGTCCCCTTTGATCAACTCTGCAAGTTGGCCCACCTGAACCAGGTAAGTCTCAGTTCAACCGGATTTTATAAAACCCCGGGAATCTATTTCGACCGTGAATCCGGCCAGGGGTGCCCTTTTTTCTACTATTCATACGGCATGGCCGTTTCAGAGGTGCTGATCGATACCCTGACCGGGGCTCACCGTTTGGTGCGTTCCGATATTATTCACGACGTCGGTGATTCCATCAATGAGGGTATTGACATTGGGCAAATTGAAGGGGGATTTATCCAGGGCGTAGGCTGGTGTACAACGGAAGAGATCAAATGGGACCATGACGGCCATTTGCTCACTCATTCACCCGACACGTATAAAATCCCTACCATCAATGATATTCCTAAGGATTTCAGGGTTGAACTGCTAAAGAATGTACCCAATCCCGGCGCCATTCGCCGGAGCAAAGCAGTCGGAGAACCTCCGTTCATGCTGGGATTATCGGTTTGGCTGGCCATCAAGGATGCCATCTCTGCTGTTGCCGGCCATGAAAAAGAACCGGATTTCTCCTTGCCGGCAACCGGTGAAGTAATCCTGATGTCAGCTGAAAAATTGAGATAATCCTTTTTCGCTGCTATGATACGACTCATATTCATTGCCGGTTTCGGTGGCTTCCTGGGGACGATTTCACGCTTTCTCGCTTCCCGCTATTTTCAGAACCTTTTCTTAACATCGTTCCCTTTGGGTACGTTCATCGTAAATATCACCGGCTGTTTCCTGATCGGCATTTTTTTAGGCATGTCACAAAAAGGCAACCTGCTGAGCCCTGAATGGAGAATGTTTCTTACGGTAGGTTTTTGCGGAGGGTTTACCACTTTTTCAACATTCGCCAGCGAAAACCTTGCCTTGTTGAAAGACGGAAACTTTGTTTATTTTGCTCTTTATACCGGCCTGAGTGTCTTCATTGGCCTCATGGCTACCTATGTGGGGAATACCTTCATTCTCAAAATAATCTGATCCATGGAAATCACAGGCGAAGCAAAACTGCTGCGGATATATATCAGTTCAACTGATAAATTCAAATATTCACCGCTTTATGAAGTGATTGTATTTGCTGCAAAAAGATATGGCCTGGCCGGTGCAACCGTGCTGAAAGGATTTATGGGTTATGGCTTCAGCAGTGTGGTTCATTCGCAAAAGCTTTGGGAAATCACGGAGAAACTACCGTTGGTGATTGAAATCGTTGACGAATCCTTGAAAATCGACGGCTTCATTGAAACAATACTGCCCTATTTCGAAAAAATCCCCAAAGGGGGCCTGATAACCCTTGAAAAAGCAACCATCGTTGTTCATAAGCAAGGCGGAAAACGAGGTTAGTTTCTTCGAAGGAGAAATTTTCATACATTTGCCTTCTCCAATCCTGTTAGAAAAGTCCATGCGGTATTTTGCTTTATTTCTGACGATATACACGTTCTACCTGGTTTCAACGCCTTGTGCGGATGATGCATTGCATATCAACCGCCAGGCTTGCGGGCAAACAACGGATCATCGACTGCCGGGACCGGATGCCGGTCATTCCGATGCCTGCTCGCCGTTCTGCATCTGTTCCTGCTGCAGTGTTCCGGTTACCATCACACCAGGCACTTTCCTCAGCCAACCCTTTTTCTCGTTCCGGCAACCTGTTTTCGCTGGTTCGTTCCCATTCATCTCCTCTTTTTCAGCGACCTTCTGGCAGCCGCCCAAAATCGGTTAACCAGAACCGGGCTGACTAAACGTCATTGTGCTCCTTGTGAAAACCATTGAGGCCTTTGTGGTAAATTTTAAATCATTGAACCACAATGGCCACAAAGAAGGCACAAAGGACATGAAGAATAAAAATTGCAATTTATTACTTGTTTGACACCCCCATCCGAAGTATAATATCAAATGATTTCAGCTTTATACATCATGTTGTATTGGTCTGCTTCGTATGGATTTCAGGTGTTTATTTAAATCATATTCAACATGATAGAAGGAATTATACGGTTTTCGGTCAGGAATAAATTCATCATTGGCTTATTTGTGTTTGCTTTAATCGGATGGGGCACGTATTCCCTTACACAACTTCCCATCGATGCAATACCCGACATCACCAACAATCAGGTGCAGATTATTTCGCTGGCCCCGTCACTCGCTGTGCAGGAAGTCGAAAGTTTCATCACCGCCCCGATTGAAGTTGCTGTTGCAAACATTCCAGACATCATTGAATTGAGGTCTATTTCACGTCTTGGCCTGTCGGTTGTGACCGTTGTATTTAAAGACGGGGTGAACGTATACTGGGCGCGCCAACAGCTCAGCGAACGGATCAGAGAAGCAGAAGAAGTCATTCCTTCGGGCATGGCGAAGGTTGAACTTGCTCCCATCAGTACCGGCCTGGGCGAAATTTACCAGTACCGCCTGGCCGTTGAACCCGGACTTGAGAACAAAGATCCTCCCATGGAACTGAGGACACTCCAGGACTGGATCGTTCGCCGTGAAATGCTTGGCACACCTGGTGTTGCCGATATCAACAGCTATGGAGGCTTCGTGAAGCAATTTGAAATTGCCGTGAACCCTGAGCGGCTCAGGGGAATGAACCTGTCGCTCTCGGATATTTTTCTCGCACTTGAAAAAAACAACGAAAATACGGGTAGCGCTTATATCGATAAAAAACCTACCGCCTATTTTATCCGCGGGATCGGCCTGGTCAAATCGCTGGAAGATATCGAGAAAATCGTTGTAACTACAAGACCTTCAGGAATCCCGGTCCTCATCAGGGACCTGGCGACGGTTCAATATGGAAGCGCAACACGCTATGGCGCCTTTGTGGTTGACACATCCGAAGCGGTAGGAGGTGTGGTGATGATGCTGAAAGGCGCCAACGCCCATGAGGTGATCGAAAACGTGGAGGCCCGGATACTTTCCATTCAAAAATCCCTGCCGAAAGGGGTCGTTATTGAACCTTTTCTGAACCGGTCAGAACTTGTTGGCCGGGCAATCGGGACTGTTGCAAAGAACCTGGTGGAAGGGGCGCTGATCGTCATTTTTATCCTTGTTTTATTATTGGGCAACATCAGGGCCGGGCTGATCGTCGCTTCCGTTATCCCGCTGTCGATGCTTTTTGCGTTTTCGCTGATGAACATTTTCGGCGTGACCGGAAATTTGATGAGCCTTGGGGCGATTGACTTCGGATTGATCGTCGATGGGGCCGTGATCATTGTTGAAAGCGTTGTTCATCGCATATTCATGAGCCGGCATCATCATGTCGGAACAGTGAAACTAACCCAGGGGCAGATGGATATCCATGTTTTTGAATCGGCCAAACGAATGATGAGTTCCGCTACTTTCGGCCAAATGATCATTTTGATTGTTTACCTGCCCATCATGGCACTGGTTGGCATCGAAGGGAAAATGTTCAGGCCAATGGCCCAGGTGGTTGCGTTTGCCATCCTTGGGGCAGCCATCCTTTCCCTCACTTATATTCCCATGGCATCGGCCCTGTTCCTAAGCAAAAAAACCGAACACAAGCGAAATTTTTCAGACCGTTTGATGGGTTGGCTGCAAAAATCATTTGACCCGTTGATTGGCTGGGTCCTGAATCATCAACTGATTGTTTCTGCCACTGCTGTGGCCGTATTTCTATTCAGCCTCACGGTATTCAGCCGGCTAGGAGGTGAATTCATCCCGCAACTGGAGGAGGGCGACCTGGCCTCCAGCGTTATTACCCTGCAGGGTGGATCATTGACCAACACCGTTGAAACGGTGATCAAAGCCAATAAGATATTGCTTGAGAATTTTCCCGAGATCAAGCACGCCGTGTGCAAGATTGGCGCCGGTGAGATTCCCACCGATCCTACTCCGATGGAAACCGGCGATTATGTGATCACCCTGAAAGATAAAAGCCAATGGACTTCCGCCAAAACCCGTGAGGAACTGGTTGAAAAGATGCAGGAAAAACTGGTAGCGCTGGCAGGCGTTAAATTTGAGTTCCAGCAGCCTATCCAGATGCGGTTCAACGAACTGATGACCGGTGCAAAACAGGATGTTGCGGTGAAAATATTTGGTGATGACCTGGGTACCCTGGCCGACAAAGCGGCGGGAGTCGAGAAAATCATTCGTAAAATCGAAGGCGTTGAAGACATCAATGTTGAAAAAGTAACCGGCCTCGCACAGGTGCAGGTCGATTTTAACCGTGACCGTCTTGCCCAGTACGGACTGTCGGTCGATGAAGTGAACCGTTTGCTGCGGGCTGCATTTGCAGGAAGTCAGGCCGGTGTTGTGTATGATGAAGAAAAACGGTTCGGACTGGTGGTCCGCCTTGATAAAGATTACCGGCAAAGCCTTGCTGATGTCAAAAATTTGACGGTTGAATTGCCAAACGGGCAACAACTGCCGTTTGACCAGATTGCAGATATTTCGATTAGATCAGGACCGGCGCAAGTTTCAAGGGAGGATACTAAGCGACGGATCACCATCGGATTCAATGTGCGAAACCGCGATATCGAGGGGGTAATACATGAAGTAACAGCAAAGATCGATGAACTGGTCAAACTCCCGACAGGATATTACATCACCTATGGCGGGCAATTTAAAAACCTAGAGGCTGCTAAAAACAGGCTTGCCATTGCGGTGCCCGTTGCCCTCCTGCTGATTTTTGTCCTGTTGTATTTCGCTTTCCATTCGGTTAAACAAACATTGATCATCTTCACTGCGGTACCAATGTCGGCCATCGGCGGAATTTTTGCCCTGTGGATGCGCGACATGAACTTTTCCATATCGGCGGGCATCGGCTTTATCGCCCTGTTCGGGGTAGCTGTTCTCAATGGCATCGTATTGCTTGCCGAATTTAACCGTTTGGAGAAGGAAGGGCTGGCCGACATCACCCAGCGTGTGGTGAAAGGGTTGCATACCCGGTTGCGGCCGATTATCATGACTGCGGCCGTAGCTTCCCTCGGGTTCCTGCCCATGGCTTTATCTACTTCTGCCGGGGCAGAAGTACAAAAGCCGCTCGCGACGGTGGTGATCGGCGGATTGATCAGCTCCACATTGCTTACACTGCTTGTCCTGCCTGTTTTTTATATTATCTTCTCCCGCAAGTTCAGACTGACCTTTAAAAAGAAATCGATCCTGCCCGTTCCGGCCATTCTCCTGTTGCTGTTTCTATTGCTGTCTGTTAAAACCATTTCCGCCCAAGAGCAGAAAAAGATCAGCCTGCACGATGCCATACAGATGGCGCTTGACAGCAATCTTTCTGTACGCTCGGCAACCTATGTTTCCGGTGCGCAGAAAATGCTGAAAGGTGCTTCATGGGATATCCCGAAAACGGAAATCCAGGGTCAATACGGGCAAATAAACTCATTTAAGAAAGACAACATTTTCACGGTGTCGCAATCGTTCGCTTTTCCCATGGTGTATATCCGGCAAAACAAGTTGTCAGATGCCAATATCAGAAATGCCGGGTGGCAATTGAAGGGAACCATGCTGGAAGTAAGCGTGCAGGTGAAGCAGGTATACCTGCAAATGGCTTACCTGTATTCAAGGCACCGCCTGCTGGTTTACCAGGACAGCCTGTATGCCGGATTTTTACATGCGGCCGAATTGCGGGCAACCAGCGGGGAGACGAACCGTTTGGAAATGATTACGGCACGCACTCAAGGCCTTGAAATAAAAAACCAGTTGCAACAGGCGATGGCCGATATCGGAATCAATATCCGGAAATTGCAAACCTTGCTTAACTCAGGTATTGCTGCAAGGCCTTCTGATTCCGTATTGCGTCGGTTTGAATTCACCCCGCCGGCTGATAGCCTGGCCTTGATTGCAAACCCATCCCTGGCGCAGATCAGACAGCAGGTGGAAGTAGCCCGTATCGAAAAGCAACTCGAAAGCAGCCGGATGATGCCCGATTTAAACATCGGCTATTTCAGCCAAACCATGCTGGGCACCCAGGAGATTGGCGGAGTTTCGCGGACCTTCGGCAAGGGGGACCGCTTTACAGGTGTGCAGGCTGGAATTGCAATACCGCTTTGGGCAGGGCCATCCATCGCGAAAATCAAAGCAGCTAAAATGCAGGAACAGGCCTCCCGGGCAAATGCCGACTATTACTCCGGTTCACTGTCAAACAATTACAGGTCATTGCTGGATGAATATGCAAAGTTCTCAGCCAGTGTTGACTATTATGAGCAAAATGCGGTTCCTGAAGCCAACCTTATCATTGAACAGGCAACCCGAAGTTACAAGGCTGGCGCACTGGATTACCTCGATTACATCCTCACCCTGAATGCGGCGATTGACATCAGGCAAAATTATCTTGAGGCACTCAGGAGTTTCAATCAAACAATCATCAATATTGATTATATCACAGGTAAAATTTTTTAATCCCGGAACAATATGAAATCTTATAAAATCATTATTGCACCTGTTATGCTGATCATCCTGGGCATGCTCTTGTCATGTGGCGGAGGCAAAAAAAACAACGAAGCGGAGAAACCGGCCGAAGTGCTGCCGCCCGACATCGTTGAGTTAAGAGCCGATCAGGTCAAACTTGCAAACATTGAAACAGGATCCATCGAATTGCGTTCGCTCAGTGGAAACCTGAAGGTGAATGGCTCCGTAAGCGTTTCGCCCGAAAACTATGCCACGGTATGCATGCCCTTTGGCGGATTTGTCAAAAGTGCATCCCTGATGCCTGGAAACGAAGTTTCCAAAGGACAAACGCTTGCAATTCTTGAAAACCAGGAATTTGTTGATATCCAGCAAAACTATCTTGAAGCCAGGAGCAAATTTGAATTTGCCGAAGCCGAATATAAACGACATACTGAACTTTACAAAGAGGATGTTTATTCACAGCAAAACCTGCAAAAGGTCACTTCGGAGTATAAAAGTCTGAAGGCCCTGGTCAAAGCGCTTGAACAAAAACTTGCCCTGATCGGGATCAACCCTTCAAATCTGCATGAGGACGATATCAGCAGAACGGTTGCATTGGTTTCACCGATATCAGGTTATATTAAAACAGCCAATATCAACATTGGAAAATATGTTGCTCCCTCCGATGTATTGTACGAGATCGTCAACAGTAGCAAACTCTATCTTGAGTTGACCCTTTTTGAAAAAGACATCGATAAGGTCGCTTCCGGACAGAAAATACGATTCTTCATCAATAACGAGACTGAACAGCACGAAGCCGTTATTTATCAGACGGGCAAATTGGTGAATGCCGACAGAACCCTGAAGGTGTATGCGAGTGTTCCGGGGCTATGTAAAAATGTGTTGCCCGGCATGTATGTGAATGCAATTATCGAAGCATCAAGCAACCAGGTCACAGCCCTGCCATCGGAAGCCATTGTAAGCTTTGATGATAAGGATTATATTTTTGTTTTTGAAAAAAACAAAGAAGAAAACGGTAAGCAGTTCACGGAATACCGGATGGTTGAAATCCACAAAGGGGTCACCGATGGCGGCTTTACGGAGGTTAGCCTTCCCGGGGGCATGAATTTTAAAACAACCCTCGTCGTTTTAAAAGGTGCCTATAATCTGCTGTCGGCCAAAAAAAATGCAGGTGAGATGAGTTGCTGATACCCGTAATGTTTCCTCATTATCAGGAAGATTTGTAATTTTGCCTGTGAAATGTTTCACTTAACTGTTATATCCTTTGAAAGACCTGCTCTTAAAAATCAATTCCCTGGCGGAATCATATAAAGGTTACACCGCTGAAAACCTGTCCAAACTCGTTAAAATAAAATCGCTCAGCCTCGGCGAAAAGGCCATGGCCGAAGAATTGAAGCGCCAGATGTTGGAAGCCGGCTTCGATGAAGTACGAACGGATGGGTTGGGCAACGTGGTTGGCCGGATTGGGACCGGTAAAAAGATCCTGGCGTTCGACGGGCATATCGACACGGTTGATACGGGCAATCTTGCCAATTGGGAGATTGACCCTTTTTCGGGAAAGATCAGCGATGGTTTTGTTCACGGCCGGGGAACGGTCGACCAGAAAGGGGGCCCTGCCGCCTTCGTTACAGCAGGCCGCATCCTCAAAGAACTTGCCTTCGACCAGGATCTCACCATGTATTTTACAGGTACGGTAATGGAAGAGGACTGTGATGGACTCTGCTGGAAATACCTGGTTGAAGAAGAGCATATCGTACCGGATTTTGTTGTCATTACAGAGCCGACCAACCTGAATATCTACCGTGGCCACCGTGGAAGAATGGAAATTGCGGTTACCTTTAAAGGCATTTCCTCCCATGGATCAGCACCTGAGCGTGGTAAGAACGCAATTTACATGGCTTCAAGGGCCTGCCTGGCCATAGAGAATTTGAACAAACAATTGAAGTCCGATGACTTTCTGGGTAAAGGCAGCGTGACCATCTCTGAATTTGTCTCCGGGAGCCCATCCTTATGCGCCGTGGCCGACTTTGCCCGCATTCACCTCGACCGCCGGCTCACCTGGGGAGAGACAAAAGAATCTGCCGTGGCTGAAATTCAGGAAATCGTAAAGGACATGGATGCAGGGGTTGAAGTGCTGCAATATGAAGAGACTGCATATACAGGTCTGAAATATGGTATGGAAAAATACTATCCTACCTGGAAGATCGAAGAGGACCATCACCTTGTGATCCGTGCCCAGGAGGCCTTTGCCGGTCTTTTTGACAAAGAACCGATCACCGATAAATGGACTTTTTCCACCAACGGCGTTACGATAAACGGTTATTACAAAATTCCGTGCATCGGTTTCGGTCCTGGAAATGAGGTACTCGCGCATGCCCCAAACGAAAAGGTTCCGGTGAACGACCTGGTGGCAGCTTCAGCCTTTTATGCTGCTCTTGCCTACTATCTGTCAGAATAAGGACGCATCAGGCTGTCAGGGTGCCTTCCAGGTGCCCCAATGACAATCGCAAAGACTCAATGTAACGGCGCATCCGGGATGCGTCAAACAATAATCGCAAAGGCACCTCTTGGGCGCCCCCAAAAAAAAGAAATATGACTCAAATCAACAAAGAACTCAAAACGAAGAGCGGCAACTCTAACTCCGGTCTCTTTGGAAAAGACTTCCTCCTTACCTGGGGGAAGAGCATGGAAAACCTCGAAACAATCCTTTCAGTGGCAGAAGACCTGAAAATGCTCCGCGACCGGAACATTTCACCCCGCTGTTTCGACTCCGGCCTGGCCATTTCCCAGTTTCGCGACAACTCAACGCGTACACGGTTTTCTTTTGCTTCCGCTGCCAACCTGCTGGGGCTTACCGTGCAGGATCTTGATGAAGGCAAATCACAGATCGCCCATGGTGAAACCGTTCGCGAAACCTCGGCGATGATCTCCTTTTTGAGTGACATCATTGGCATCCGCGACGACATGTACCTGGGTGCAGGAAACACCTATATGCGCGAAGTCGGCGCCGCACTCGATGAGGCGTATGCGGATGGGGTGCTGCCCCAGCGCCCGGGGATCATCAACCTGCAATGCGATATCGACCATCCGACTCAATCGATGGCCGATTTGTTGCACCTGAAAACAGTCTTCGGTTCCCTTGAGAATTTAAAAGGGAAGAAAATTGCAATGACATGGGCCTATTCACCAAGCTACGGAAAGCCACTATCGGTACCCCAGGGCATTATCGGGTTGATGACCCGTTTCGGGATGCAGGTCGACCTGGCCTACCCTGAAGGGTATGATCTTATCCCCGAAGTGGTTGAACTTGCCGGGAAACAAGCAGCGGAGTGCGGCGGGCAATTCCGGACTGTTAATTCCATGGAAGAAGCATTTGCCGGCGCCGACATCGTTTATCCGAAAAGCTGGGCCCCTTTTCATGTGATGGAACGGCGAACCGGGCTGCTCAGAAAGAACGACTATGATGGCCTTAAAAGCCTTGAAAAAGAGTGCCTTTCAAACAATGCCCGGTATAAAAACTGGGAATGTACCGAGGATAAAATGAAACTAACCAGGGATGGCAAAGCGCTGTATTTGCACTGTCTTCCTGCTGATATTTCAGGCGTTTCATGCCTTGAAGGAGAAGTTGCTGCCACCGTTTTTGAACGCTATCGCATCCCGCTGTATAAACAAGCCGGTTTTAAACCTTACATCATTGCGGCCATGATGCTCACCAACCGGTTTGAAGATCCGGCACGGGTGCTGCGGAACGTGGAGCACAGGGGTAGGGAGAGGGTTATTTAAATGACGATTTACGATTGACGATTTACATTTTGTTCCATAACCTCATTGCCTGGATCCGGGATTCGTCAAGTACCTTGTTTTCATCAACCGTCAGCAAATGTCCTTGCTCCAGGATAAGTCTGCCCTGTGAGATGACATGGCTGACATGCATGGATTCAATACCGAAAAGAAAGTGACCGGCGAAATTGCCGGCAGTGAGGGGTGTTGGCGTATCATAATCAAGAACGACCAGGTTATTTTCCCCGTCTCCCTGAATTCCATTTGATTGAAGATAATGGTGCACATTCCTGAAGCGCCGGTAGGTTTCCCCATAATCAATGTCATCATGGTCGTGACCGGCAAAGAAAGCAGCTTTTGCACTGCGCAGCATGTCGCTGTGCATGCCATCTGTACCGAGCATGATCCTTTGACCCAGCCCTTTTGAGTTAAACAAACCAACCGAATTGTTCAGATTGCTTTCCATGTTTTGCACCACCCAGGCAGGCGATTTTTCAACCAGGCTGCGTTCATGATCGTTCAGGTGAAGGCAATGTCCAAGGATGGTCTTCGGGAATTGCAATACCCCTGCATCATACAGCCTTTCAACAACCCTCAGATCATACTTCTCGAGGCAGTGATCCTGGTCAGATTGATCCTCGGCCACATGGATATGAATCCCTGACTCTGTTTGCAATGCCAGTTGAACCGCCTGGTTCAGCGTTTCATCTCCAATTGTAAATGAAGCATGCAAGCCAACAAGGCCTTGGCGTTTTGCGAGATAATTTGCCGTTTCGCCCAGTCCTTTCTGGGCGATCTCTGCGCCATCGCGGTCAGAAATTTCATAACACAGCAAATGCCCGATTCCAACTTCATCAAAAGCCCGGGCAATGGTTTCCAAACTCCCGTCAACTGCAAAAGGGGAAGCATGATGGTCAATGACAAAGGTGACTCCATTTTTCGCACAGTTTATCGCTGTAGCAAGCGCGCTCGAACGAATCATCTCCAGGTCAAGGGCTTTGTCGAGGCTCCACCAGATGTACTGCAGGATCTCCAAGAAATTTTCAGGATTTTTCTTCGGAGCAGGCATTCCGCGGGCCAGTGCGGAATATACATGATGATGCCCGTTGGCAAACGATTTGGTAATGAATTTCCCCGTGCAGTCGATGGTGTGCTGAACCACCGATCCGGAATCCTCCCCTCTCCCCATGGGAGAGGGGCCGGGGGAGAGGGGCAATGAACCGGGAGAGGGGCCGGGGGTGAGGGGCAATGAACCGGGAGAGGGGCCGGGGGTGAGGCAGTTGGTGAACCGCAACGTGCCGTTGACACCCGGTTCCACCAGAATATCTGATTGGTGTAATGTCAGGGTTTTCCAATCAATGTAGGTGCCGTTTTTCAGTAAGATCATGATTTGATATTAATGTTTTGGTCATCTTTATTATTCACAAACGGCAAAAGATCCGTTTGTGCCCTTTGCACAGAGCAGGTATTTAATATTCCCTCCTCATCGGCAGTTTTCTCCTCCTGACCCCGTCAAACCGGCACAAAGCATTTGCCACTGCCGCTGCGGTCGGGACCAGCCCGATCTCCCCAATGCCTTTGGCACCATACGGGCCAACCGGGTCGGTTTCCTCTACACCGATAACAATGATCTCAGGGGTTTGCAGGGCACTCAGCACCCCGCAATCGGAAAGTTTGGTGCTGTTCAACCTGCCGTTTTCCATCGGCAGGTCTTCAGTAAGCGCATATCCAATTCCCATGTGAACGGCCCCCTGGATCTGCCCCTCAAAAAGCATGGGGTTCATGATTTTCCCGGCATCATGGGCCGCATAGACTTTCTCAATTTCCCCGGTTTCATTTAACACCACGAGCTGGGCTGCATAACCGTAGGAGTAATGGGTGATGATATTTTCAACATCTGCACCGGGTTTGGTAGTCCAGTCGCAATAGTATTTCCCGGTATAGATGTTGCCGGCCAGTTGCAGGAGTGTTTGCTTCATCGCATTTCCCCATATATCAAGGCATGCCGGGGCGAATTGCTCAAGGTCTGCCCTGATTGCCTCAGATGCATCGATGATGGCATTCCCCAGCAATGCCGTTGCACGCGAGGAGGTGGTCATTCCGGTGGGCAAACCGGCACGGGTATCCACCACCACATCGATCAGGGAAGCATCGATGCCCGTCTCCTGGTGCAGGGTCTGGATGGCCATGTTGTGCACCCCCTGCCCCATCTCGGTCCAGCCATGTTCAATCAACACCCGGCCATTCTCCAGGATGCTGATCTTCACATCGCTGAAGTCAGTCATACCGTTGCCTACCCCTGAATTTTTGATCCCGCAGGCAAGTCCGGCATATTTTGCAGCATAAAAATGATCTTTCAATGCCAGGAGGCAAGCTTTGATCCCGACCCCTTTGCCAAGGACCTGGCCGGTTGCTGTCATTTTTCCGTTATCGAGGGCATTGTCGAACCGGAATTTCCAACGGTCGAAGCCACCTTGCTCGCATAGTTCATCGATGCAACCCTCCAGGGCAAAGGCCACCTGGTTCGCACCAAAACCACGCATGGCTCCGGATGGAATGTTGTTGGTATACACTGCCAGAGATTCGATATCCACCGAAGGAATATGGTATCCGCCGCTGGCATGACCTGCCACGCGTTCCATTACCTTGGCTCCAACGGAGGCATAAGCACCGCTGTCTCCGATGGCCCTGAGCGACAGCGCGGTAAGGAATCCTTGCCGATCGCATCCCAGGGATATATCCATCCAAACCGGATGCCTCTTGGGATGCATCATGATGGATTCCTCCCTGGAAAGATGCACTTTCACAGGTTTTTTAAGGAGAAACGCAAACAGGGAAGCATGCCCCTGAACTGTCATATCTTCCCTTCCGCCAAAACCACCACCGCATGGAACCAGCGTGACGCGCACCTGCTCTTCATCCAATCCAAGCAAAGAAGCCACCTGCCGCTGATCGACATAAATACCCTGCCCCTGGCTGTATAAATGCACTCCTTCCTCCATTGGAAGTGCCAGTGCCGCTTCCGTTTCAAGAAATGCATGTTCGATGCGCTGGGTTTCATAGATCCCGGATGTCCGGAAAGCGGATTGCTGCAACGCTGACCCGGCCGGATCGCCCCTTCGGACAATACATTTTTCTAGAAGGTTCGATCTGCCGGGATGAACCTGCGGCGAGTCCGGCTCAAGAGCCATACGGGCATCTGAAACCGGTTCATCTACCTCATATTCAACCCGTATCAGTCGGGCAGCCTTACGGGCCGTATCTTCATCAACTGCAACCACCCCTGCAATAACGTCGCCGATATACCTTGTCATTTCTCCTGTTGCAATCATCAAAGGCCAGTCACTGATGATGAGTCCTGTATAACGTTCTCCGGGCACATCGGATGCCGTGAACACCCTGATCACACCTTTGGTTTGCAATGCTTCGGCCGCATCGATCGAAATAACCTTCGCCCTCGGATGGTCGCTGAACCTGAGCGCACCATGCAGCATTCCATCAAACTGCATATCATTGACAAACCTGCGTTTCCCGATGGCAGTTTCATAGGCTTCGTATTTTGCAAGCGGTTGCCCGATTCCGGCTGAACAGTTTGGAGAATCAATCGTAAACGCCCGTGGTTGCTCACCATCAAGAGGCACCTGCCCGGTCTCCATTGTCCCCCTCAGTGTTTTCAAGGCAGCTTCAATTGCATCCACAATTTTCACATACCCGGTGCAGCGACAGAGGTTCAGGTTGATCGCTTTTTTGATCTGCTCACGGTCAGGGTATGGGTTTTCAGAAAAAAGCACCCTGGTGCGAAGGATCAGTCCTGGGGTGCAAAAACCGCATTGCACGGCGCCCTTCTCCACGTAAGCCCTGGCAATAGTGTCCCTCACCGCATCCGGAATACCTTCCATCGTCACGACCCGGGCTCCTTCAAGAAACTTCATCTTACGGGTACAGGATAATCTTGCTTTACCGTCTATTTCAACCATACATGCCCCACAAGCTGCCTGGCCCGAACAACCGTCTTTAACGGATATGATCCCCGCCGACTCACGCAAATAGTGTAAAAGCGTTGTGTTCTCATCGCCCGTGTATTCAATTCTCTGATGGTTCAGATAAAAAACAATCATTTAGGATTTGTGTGAAAGATGATTTGTAATAATCGCATCCATTGAATGAATATCCGCTTCAATGGGATCTGGTATGTGAATGGATGATTGAACTGCCGACAGATCTTTCAACCCGCTCCCGGTTAGCAACACCACGTTTATTGATCCGGCATGCAGCAATCCCTGGTCCCGGTAATGCAACATGCCGGCATAAGCCGCAACAGCTGCAGGCTCTGAAAAAATTCCTGCACACCGGGAAAGCTGAACGGATGCCCTGAGGATCTCCTCGTCAGTTATTGAAACTGACTCCCCATGGTATTCTTTCATGTATGAGGTTGCCAAATGAAAACACCTGGGGACATCCACCGAGATGGAATCGGCAATGGTCTTCGAAGGCGTGGAAACGAACGAGCTACTGTTCAGGTTGTTGATAAGGTTGCTGCTTCCCGCCGCCTGGACGGCAACAAGGACCGGCATCCGGTTGATGATCCCAAGTTTTAACAGATCTTCAAATCCTTTGCAAACACCTGCATAGATGACGCCATCGCCCACCGGGATAAAAATACGATCGGGAACCACGTGGCCGAGCTGGTGGAAAATTTCAAAGGAAACGGTCTTTTTGCCCTCGATGGTTAACGGGTTATAAGCGGTGTTGCGGTTATAGTAGCCAAATTTTTTCGAGATCTCCACACTCAGGTCAAAGGCATCATCATAAGTTCCCCTAACAGGAACCAAGAGGGCGCCATACATCAGTATCTGTGTGAGTTTGGCCAGGGGCGCTGAAGCCGGCACAACGATGATCGCCTGCTGTCGCTGCGAGGCACACAATCCGGCGAGGGACGATCCGGCGTTTCCAGTTGATGCAGCAACCAGCGTGTGAATCCCATTTTCCTTTGCCCACGCTGAAACAAGTGCCGATGCACGATCCTTGAAGGAAAAGGTGGGATTCTGTGAATCATCCTTCAGAAACACCTCAAACGCTTCCCCGGGCCGCTTGTCCGCCTGTCCGCTTGTCCGCTCTTCAGTATCGTACAAAGGGGTCTCCCCAACACGCAACTTAGGCCATGAACTCAAATCCTTCAGCGGAAGCAATGGAAGAAAATGCTCCCGCTGCAAATTCTCAAAAAGGTCGCCTCCATGATCTTTACCACGAATCTGTTCATAATGATAAACTGTCTTCAGCACACCCCTGGGGGGCAAACCAGGCCGGTTCGAGCGCTCACAGGCCGGGCAGAGGTAAATGACCTCCCCGGCTGGGTATGTTGCCTTGCAATCAGCGCATTCGAAGTGAAATTTTATAGACATTTGGTAATTTCTGACTTGATTACTTTTTCACTTTTATGGGGCTGAGGTCCCGGATTACAAATTTTCATTTTTATTTATTGCAGTTGGCTTCTGCCTCCTTTATTTCAATAGCCCTGTCCTGTCATTGAACTCATTGATCAGTTCATCCCAACGGGCTGGCTGGCCGAATATCTTTGGCCAGATGTGGCGATCGTCCCATAGCTGGCGAAGGTCCTCCACCTCTTTTCCCTGTTGTTCGATCCAGGTAAAATATTTCAGGTTATGGATTGCTTTTTTATCGTTGTATCCAAGCTCTTTCATGGTCGACGGTGCGGTTCCCAACATGCATTTTTCATGATCGCGGGCAGCCTGCAGCAGTGAATATGAACCACGTTCTGCAGTAAGTTCCTCAAGACGTGAACCATACATTTCTGCTGAATCCGTAGCAATTGTAACGATTACATCCTCACCGGTAAATTCAAAATGCCGGGCAGTCTTGATGGCTGATAAAATGTTAGCGATTCCCGAGATACCGATCGTATCGAGCTTGGTTAACAAATCCTTGTCAACCCCGTTTGACCCAAGGTAATCGTGTCCGGTTTTTTCGTTGAAAAGCCTGAAAAGGCGCATACAATCTTCATCATCAATTGCAGTCACCAGGTCGGTATTCCTTACATTGTGTATCCAGGGAACATGTTTGTCACCGATTCCCTCGATGCGATGGCCGCCAAAACCGTTCTGCAGTAAGGTAGGGCATTGCAGCGCTTCTGATGCGACCACCTTCACGTGCGGAAATTTGGTTCGCAGGTAATCACCGGCGGCGATGGTCCCGGCTGAACCGGTAGCAGAAATATAGGCTGAGAGGCTTGCCACAGGCCCGGCAACCATCCGGAAGGCCTCTTCTATAGCGGTGCCTGTGACCTCATAATGCCAGCAGGAGTTTCCAAACTCTTCAAACTGGTTAAAGATCATGCAATCTTTCCGGGTACGCTTTATTTCCCAGCACTTATCGTAAATTTCCTTCACGTTCGACTCACACCCCGGGGTCGCTATCACCTCGGCGCCGATCTCCTTTAGCCATGCAAACCGTTCACGGCTCATCTCCTCCGGAAGAATGGCAACCGCGGTAACATCCATGAGGTAAGAATCGAACGCGCCTCCCCTGCAATAGTTTCCTGTCGAGGGCCAAACTGCTTTATGATAGGTCGGATCAAAACCGCCGGTGATGATTCGGGGGGCAAGGCACCCGTATGCTGCTCCTACCTTGTGTGCACCCGTGGGGAACCATTTTCCAAGCATGACGATGATCCGGGCATCAATGCCGGTCAGCGACTTTGGCAGTTCAATGAAATTCGGTGCACCGTAAAGTCCACCCGATGCTTTGGGCTCATTTTTCCAGGTGATGCGAAATAAATTCAGCGGGTGCAGATCCCATAGTCCGATGTTTTTCAATTTATCCTTGATGCTCCCTGGAATCAATTCAGGATTTTGCATCTGGGCAAAAGTCGGCAGGATGATGCCCTTTTCGCGGTAATGGCCAATGGCCTTCTCTAAAATAACGGGATCGGTGATTTGATTGATGATTGGGATCATAATGATGATTTAGGATTTACGATTTTAACACTCCGGGCTTTGTTCAGGATTTATAAAAGTTCAGTTGCATGGCGCCTTTGAGGATGATGCTCATTTGTGCTGCAAATTCAAAATGAAATTCTTTAACGCAAGGTGTCAGGAACCTGACATCAAGCAGGTCGAAATGATCAGGATCGATGAGCGCTTTCACCTGATTTGTCTCGTACATATATTTGCCATCCAACAAACTCAGGGTTTTGATGATCTCCTTTTCTTTATAGATCAGTACCAGTTTTTCCGGAAGCCGGCTGAGGAAAAATCCTCTCTCCTCCTTGTTAAATGATTCAATAGAAAGGCAGATTCCGGGTTTATCGGCAAACGGACGGCCACTGCTCGGACAGAAAGTATTGCAATTGCCACATTCATTGCACAGATCAAGTATGTTCAGGATTTGATATTGCTGATCGACATTGAAATTTTTATCTTCTTTATAAGCGATGGTGGAATCCTCATTCAAAACGGCTTTTTTCAAAGTATAATGAACCGGCTCGATCCGATAACTGAAGTTGGCCAGGTTAGGGCAAACAGTAACACACACGTTGCAGATCTCATCGCATTGCAAACAACGTGAGGCTTCCTTTATGGCTTCATCCCGGGATAATGAAGATATAACCAGGTCGAAATTGTGCCGCTGATCCAGTGATGTCTCTGCCGGATGATGTCCATATTCCCGCGTGGCCTTGCGGTGAAGAAGAGACTGAAGGTCCCCGTCACCTCCCCTGACAGGGGATGGTTGCAGGAGAAGGGTATCCGGGTCCATGGGAAGGGGCCGGTGATGAGGGGCATCTGCACAAATCTCCAGCGCCGCCTTGCGCCCGTCCCCAATGGCATTGATGGCAGTGGATGCGCCACGAAGCGCATCGCCGCCAATATAGAGTTTTGGTATCTGTGTTTTATAACTCCCCGGGTTGGTTTTCAACTTTTCCGGATCGAGAAAGTCAATCGCCAGTTGCTGGCCAATGGCCGGGATGAGGGTGTCGCATGAAATCTCAAATTCTGAGCCAGGAATGACAACCGGGGCAAGCCGGCCATCCTTTCCCTTCATGGCAAGCGTATTTCGCGAACATACCAGGCCAGTGATCAAGTCGCCTGAGGAAATGATCCGTTCGGGATTGGCAAGTTCAATGATCCTGATCCCTTCCTGCCTTACTGCTTCTATTTCACCCTGGTCGGCAGGCATTTCCCTGATGGTTCGACGGTAAACGACCGTAACACTCCCCTCCTTTCCAACCACACGGTAAGCAGTGCGTGCGGCGTCCATGGCCGTGTTTCCTCCGCCAATGATCACAACGTTGCTGCCCAATCTGATCTCCGGGTTGAGCTTAGCGTCAAATAAAAACTGCAACGGATCGATCACTCCCTTTGATTCTGCTCCATCGATCTTCAGTTTGACCGATTTTTGTGCCCCTGAGGCCAGGAACAGGGCATCATAATCACGCAGGAGTCCCTCAAACTTTTCATTATCAATTAATTGATTATCATGAAGATGCACGCCTGATGCCAGGATTCTGGTCATATCGGTTTCTGTCGCCTTTGAGGTAAGCCGGAATGAGGGTATTGCAGCGGAAACCATTCCTCCCGGAAGGTTTTTCTGTTCAAATATATCCACCTCAAGTCCCGCATTGCGCAAAAACCAGGCGCATGATAAACCGGCAGGGCCTGCCCCGATGATGGCAGCTTTTCTCCCCTCCCCTATGAGGGGAGGGGCTGGGGGTGGGGTATCAATGGATAAATTCAGGGGAGGGGCCGGGGGTGGGGCATCTACTCCTGATTTCACCGGTGGGGCCAGGGGCAGTGACCTCTCCGCCACAAACCGCTTTATCTCCCTGATATGCAATGCATTATCATAATTGATGCGGGTGCATTTCAACTGGCATAAATGGTCACATACCATTCCTGTCACCGAAGGAAAAGGGTTGGTCCTGAAAATGGCAGCGAAAGCAGCGGGGATATCACCGTAAGCTGTATAATGCATGTATTCAGGGATATCCTGGTTCGTCGGACATGTATCGGTGCAAGGAGCATGAATGCAATCAAAAAGACCAAGTTCACGGGAAGTCTTGATCGATGGAGTTACCGGTGAGCCTTTATGGTATAACCGGTTATCGGCAACCCGGTCTGCATACCTGTTAAGATTAAACAAAGCGGCTCCGGAAAGCAAATGGGGTTCTTCCGGACTATCTTTAGCGGAACCGCATTTGTATGATCCATCCAATGCAACTTTTGAGATATACGCATCAATGCTGTCAACCTGTTTCAAAGAAAATTCACGTCGAAGATTTTCGAAATACTGGTGCAACCGTCCATAACCACCGGGTTTTAAGAGGTCACTGCAAACGGTGACCGGTTTCATTCCGCTGGCCAGCACATCCGCAATGTTGAAACAATCGACCCCGGCCGAAAACGAGATATCAAGGCCTCCTTCGAGGTCATTCTGCAGTTTTCGGGCTAGAGAAATACTGACCGGATGAAGCGCCCGGCCGCTCATGTACATCATGGTCTCCGAGGCATTAAAAATGTCCTTGTCATTTACACTCTCCAGCGTATTGGTCAGCTTGACCCCAAACTTTACTCCGCTATCAGCAGAAGCACTCTTCAGAGATCCGATGATATTCAAAGCATCGGCATATTTCAGGTCGTGCTCAAAAGCGAGGTCGGGAACCCTGGTGGTAAAACCAAGTTTGTCGTTGAGCATGGTACACAGCGTCTCAGCGCCCAGCAATGTCGGATTTAATTTGACAGTGGTATGCAACTTCTTTTCCCTGATCAGGTAAAGTGCAATTTTTTCGATCTCTTCCGGCGGACAGCCATGCATGGTGCTCAGGGTAATGTGATCCGAGATCTGAGACGGGATATTCAAGCTCTCAATGCCGGGATAGATGTCACGAATGGATTTTTTCGCAAGGTCCAGCTCTTCGGTACAATCCCGCATCCGGTCGAGGAACCATTGCACATTGGGCTTCATGATTCCATCCAGGTTGTACCCCACGCTCATGTTGAACATTGTACCGGCCTGGCCGCAAAAACCGAGTTCCCTGTGCAGGATATGGATGATGATCCAGGCATTCAGGTACTCTGTAAACGATTCCCGGACTCTTAACTCTTGTGACCATTCACAGTTGTAGCCTTCATCCTGCATATCGATACAAGGCTTTGACACTTCAAGTTCATCCAGGGTTTGAATGGTCTTCAACTCGATGTACCTAGCCCCACAGAGCCAAGCCGCAACAATATTGGCGGCAAGCTGTGTATGAGGACCGGCAGCAACTCCGATCGGTGTTTCCAGATACCGTCCATACCTGGTTGAGCCAAATACATCCTTGTCTTGCGAACGATAGAATAAACTTCCGGGAATCCCCATGAATGAGTTTTGCCGGATTTCGGTAAGTGTGTGATACAGAAGTTTTGGAAGTGAAATTGGATGAAAGTTTCCGGACAATGTTGCTTTATTATTTCGGGTGAATTTAAGAGCCCAAAATTAAAGATAAACCATGAGAATTGGCCCTGTGAAAAGTAAAAAACAGAAAGATCACCCCATGTAATGTATTTTGAGTTGATTAACCTGCTAATTTTGTTGTCCCGAAAATAAACAGTAACACGATGGAAGCAATAAAAATATACCTGGATGAAGCATTCGAAGAAGCATTTCATGGGGTAAGAAACAACCTCGGCGGGCCGTTTGGTGCAGTGGTGGTGAAGGATGGGAAAATCATCGGCAAAGGTGGGAACCGGGTAAGTTCACAAAATGACCCTACAGCCCATGCCGAAATTGTGGCAATCCGTGAAGCCTGCCAGAACATTGCCAGCTTCGATCTTACCGGGTCCGTGCTGTATGCAACCTGCGAACCTTGCCCCATGTGCCTCTCGGCAATCTATTGGGCAAACATCCACACTGTTTATTATTGTTCAACACGTCTGGAAGCAGAATCCATTGGATTTAAAGACAACCACATTTATGAAGAACTCAACGTGGTTCCCGAACAACGGAAAATTCACTTTAAGCAAGTTGCAGACCCCAAAGCCTCTGAGCTTTTCAGTGAATGGTCAGGAAAGAACGATAAAATTCCCTATTGAAAATCCCTATTTCACCCAGGGTGGTTTTGGAGGTGTTTTGGGCTTTTTTGCCGGCTTAGGGGCGCTTGGTTTTTTAGGTTCCTTCGGCTTTGGAGGTTTCTGGGCTTTCTTGGGTGCCGGGGGTGGTTTGGGATGCTGCATGCCATTGTCTGCAACAACCGGAAATACAATTTTAGTCATGGCCGGTGCAACACCGGTCATGACTAAAAAGGCCAGGGAAAGAATCAAGACTTTCATGGACATCGTTTCTGATCGAATTTCATGACAAAAGTAACCTATTTTTTAATCAATTTTGTTGTTACAGACTTATTCCCACTTACAGCCCTGATTAAATAAATACCGCACGGTTTGCCCGCCAATGTAAATTCTTTGTGCTTCAGGTCATTGATTTCTTCACCGAAAATTCTTTCCCCATGGATACCATAAACAGTCACGTAGACACTCCCCTGCTGGCTGTCTCCCGGCAGATCGATGGCGAACTGCCCTGGAGTAGGATTCGGGTAAACGTTGAACCTTGACCCATCCGGCGGGGGAACAATTGACTCATCCAATGCATTGGCAACCAATGGCGTATCCAGTGTATAGCAATATTGTCCTGATGCGGTGATGGTTCCATGCATATACCCTCCGGAGTTTACCAAAGTACCTGGCAGATAATTGATCTTCTCACCGGCAATCATGGTCACACTGCCACCACTTTGCACAAGGAAGGTGCTTCCATTTCCGGCAACGCTCATGGTTTGAATTGCATCGTAACAATGTGATTGCCCATTGCCAACCGTAATGTTTTGTAAAGAAAGGATTAACGGAACGGCAATGATTACATCAACCGGGTCGGCGCCAACGCATCCGGAGGTACTTACAGTCAAAGTGTAGGTGGTTGTAGCAGGGGGCAAAGCCACCGGATTCGGAATCCCGGGATCACTGAGCCAGGTTGAGGGAGTCCATGCGTAGGTGTATGGTAAAGTACCTCCCGTTGCCGAACCGTTCAGTTGCACCGAATTGGATTGCATGATGATGTCACTCCCTGCATTTACGATCAGGGCATTCGAAACAACAGAAATGTTTGAACTCTGGTAGAAGGAAGCAATAACCTTCCCCAAAGGATCATTGTATTCACAAGCGCCGGTTGTCTGTGTGTCCCAGGAAAGCGTGGTCGAAATCCCCGCAATGGATCTGAACCGGTATTGAATGAGAACGCCTGTCCCGATGTTGGCAGGGGCAGTGGATGCCCATGAAAATAGCACATGGTTGCCCGATCGGTTCACCACAAGGATACCTCCCGTGAGAGCGCTGTTCACTGAATGATACCCTTCAAAGGACAAGCGTGTGGTATCAAAAACCATCGTGAGTGAAATGCTGCCAACATTGTTGCAATTCATAACCCCGATGGGAATATTCAGGTTCCCGGTACAGGAATTGACGACGGCTCCCGGTTCGGTAGTAATCGCAGCCTGTGTTACAGCCAGCAGCGCTGAATTAGAAGTATCGGCAGGCGGGCATGTTCCCGAAACCAGGCACCGGTAAAGGTAGCCATTCATCGTTATTGCAGCCGGGTTGATGGTCAGGGTGGCGGCGAAAGCTCCTGAATAGGGGGAAATATTGGATAAATCAGACCAGTTTGCCCCACCATTGGCACTTATCTGCCAGTGATATCCGGGGGATGTGCCAGTCGCAGTAACGGAATAGATTGTACTTCCTCCGGCATAAATGGTTTTATTGACCGGGTGAAGGGAGATGGACGGGGGCAGATTTATGGTGAGGTTCCCGTTATTCCAGGTCGAATAGATCACTTGCCCGGTCAGATCATTGTATTCGCAGTTGCCGGGTGTACCGGTATCCCAGTTCAATGAACTGGTGCCGGGCGATCCGCTGAACTTCAACTCAACAAGCGCCGAACCGTTTGCGATCGATGCCGCAGTTGTATTCGACCAGGTCATTAACACCTTGCCCCCCGTTGCATTGATACTTAAAACGCCTCCGGAAACGGCTCCATTCAGATTCTGGTAACCGGTATAAGTCAACACAGATGAATTGTAATTCAGAACAAGTGAAAAAGATGCTACACCAATGAAGTTAGTAACGTTCACCGGCACAATGAACTCACCCGGGCACCCCGTCAGGGTGCTGCAATTTGTAATGACATTCGGCAGGACGGTCAGCGTTGCAGGATTGGAGAAGACCTCCGGCTGACAGGTCCCGGTTACCTTGCAACGATACTGATACCCTGTCATGGCAAGCTGAGCCCCGGTGATGGTCATGGCCGGGGTTTTTACATTGGTATAGAAGCCGGCGTTTGACAAATCACTAAAGTCGTCTCCCCCGTTGGTACTAACTTGCCATGAATACGTCAGCCCCGAGCCTGAAGTTGTCACACCAAATGTCGTGTTTTCCCCCATGGCGATGGTCCTGTTTGTCGGGGGGACGGTAACTGCCGGCAATCCGTAAATGGTTTCACTGCCGTTGTTGAATACAGATGTCATCAGTGATCCGCTCAGTGTTGTAAACTCACAGTTACCTGCACCTGCAATATCCCATAACAGTGGGCTGGTTCCCGTTGCTGCAGAAAAAAGGAGCTGGATGATGGTACCGTCACCAAAGGTAACCGCATGATCGCTCGACCAGGTCAGGTAAACCTTGCCCCCTGAGGCATTTGCGACAAAGAGACTTCCCGGCAACGCCAGGGCACCGTTCAGGTTCTGATATCCGGAATAGGTCAGGGAGGAGGTGTTGTAGGAGAAGGTCAGGGAAAATGCAGCAACACCTGCGAAATTCGTCACAGTTACCGGGACAATGATATTCCCGGGGCAGAAACCGTAAGCGGGTGTGGGCAAGGTTGTTGTAACCGGGTTGATGACGGTGAGCGTCACTGTATTTGTATATACCTCGGGATTGCATGTCCCTTTCAACCTGCACCGGTATTGGTAACCATTGTAACTAAGGAGGGCATTTGCGATGCTTAAGGTTGGTGTGGCAACACCCGAATAGGTGGCATTGTTTGCAAGGGTATCCCAGTTAGTTCCACCGTTGGTACTACGCAGCCACATGTATCCAGGTCCTGTCCCAATGGCTGAAACGGTGATAGAGGTATTCTGCCCGACCAGGGTAGTTCTGTCGGCCGGCTGCGTATTAATAATGGGAGGCTGGTTGATTGTCAGTGTTCCGTTTGTAAAGGTAGCCGGCAGCACATTGCCGTATACATCACTGTACTCGCAATTGCCCGACGACTGGGTGTCCCATGCAAGTATAGTGGAACCGGGTGTGGCATGGAACTTTAATTTAACCAGCGTGCTGTTCCCAAGGTTTGCAGCGGTGGTCCTGATCCAGCTGATCACAACCTGGTTCCCGGAAGCATGGATGATCAGCATTCCTCCATTGAGCAAAGGATTCAGGTCCAGATAATTAAGATAGGTCAGTTTGGTGTTGTCAAAACCCAGTACCAGTGATATCGCCCCAATGCCGTTGCAGTTGGTCACAATGATGGGGACCACGGTATCTCCGGGGCAGCTTGTCACCGTGCCGGCGGAGGTGTTGATTTGTGCATGGATCGAACCTGCCCCGATCACCATCAGCAACAATAGTAGTATTTTTAAAATCAGTGTTTTCATTGTGCAGCGATTTTTAGTAAGATACCACTAACTTGATCATGCCGGAATAGGTTTGTCCATTGCTTGTGTTTACAATTTTTAATAAATATACACCTGAATTAAGATTTGATGCCTTCAATGCAACTTTATGACTGCCTGCACTAAAATCGCCGGAGACGATATCCATGACCGGGGTTCCAACCACATTCAGCAAAGAGACCCGTAAATTTACGGCATTTTTAAGCGTAAACTCAATCACTGATTTTTCTGTGACCGGATTGGGGTATACAGATAACCGGCTGAGGTTGTTATTGGGACGAACCCCCGTCAGTGTGGTATTGATGGTTGGAACCGAAACAACTTCCCATGCATTGGGAGTTGCTGATCCATCTGCAAACTCGCAATCTTCATAGAGATCGAGGGCAATACTTCCGTTAAGGCCTGAAAGATCCCTGGTTTTCATCCTCAGGATGACCACAATTTCATCACCGGTAATATTCAAAGCATTCATGTCGCACCAGGCCATCCGGAACAACCCGTTCACTGCCGTCCAGGAGAATCCCGTAAAGCCATTGGCCAGCCGGGCATCCGTAATTTCGAGAAATTGAGCAGGATAGTAGAACCCAAGTGAAATGGCTCCCAATTGCATGGCGGTTTTCAACTTTACCGGGAAATCAAATTCGGAAAAGGATTCCACAACCAGTGAACCTTCGTAAACCAATCCAACAGAAGCAGGGCTTTTTGTTCCCGGGATATAGGATGCATTTACGTCTCCGAAATGGAGCATCAGGAGGTCATTGCTAACGTTGCTGCCATTCACGATGACGGTGTCGCTGTGGTAGAGATAATCCCCGGCCGGGAAAGTGGTGATCTGGCCTGTAAACCGTTTCAGAACAAGCAGGGCATCGGCGCCGTTCACGGTATGACTGTAATTTACATCGGCGGCGGCGAGTTTCATCCCGGTAAGAGGCATGACAAGGGCAAAATGGTTCAGGATGGCCAATGCATCCGTTGAATTGCAACCACGTCCTGTATCTGCAGGGGTAATGGTCATCTTGTAATTACCGGAAGCAATGGAGGGGAAATTGAATATTCCTGATGAGTTGGTTGTGGCAGTTCCGATCACCGTGTTGCTGAAATTTTTAACCGACATCATTGCATTTTGCATCGGGCTTGCCGCTGAATTGGCATATTTTACAGACCCACTGAGCAGGGTATTTGTAGTGAATAAAGATGGAACCTGGGCAAAGGGTACAAATGACACCCTGCCCTTTGCGGAATTGTCAGATTTATCGAATATTCTCAAAGCAATCATTGTTGAATCTCCGGTTCCCCAATAGTTATACCTTGCATTCAAATCGGCCGTTGAGTTGTTATACAGTTCATACAGCCCATTGTTATAAAGATTGCAGGTAAATTCTTCAGTGTTTCCAAGGGTGCAGGTTCCTGTTCCGTCAAGATAGATTCCATTGGATGAGTTATAAATAAAACAGGAATTTCTGATGGTCAGACTGGAATTGTTGATGACCAGGCCATTGCCGGTTGAGTACCTCAGGATGCTATGGTCCAAAGCAGGCTGGCCCGTGTTTACGCAGTTGATATTGTAAGAAGCGCCCTTTTCGATCACGCAATATTTCAGCAATGAGGTGCCCCCCCATGCATCATTCCACGGGGAGAAATAAATACCGGCCCAGCCACCTGCCAGGTTGTTATAGGGTTTAAAAGTAATCGTACTGTCAACCTTGCCTTCGGCCCAAAGATCGCCCCCGAAGGAGTTAGGCACTCCAAGTTGCAGCTTGACACCCGGATTGAACGCCATCGTAACGCCGGGCTGGATGATCAACCGTGAATGTCCTGAAAATTGCGCCATGTTGATGTCACCAAGCACATGATAGGGAACATTGTCGAAGTAAACCGTCCGGTTTGCCTCGTAATTTCCACCCGACAAGGCAATGTAGTTCATCGTATTTGAAGTATAGGTGTTTCCCCTTAGGTATGCATTGCAGATCCAGTCGTTGAATTTGAGCGGGTATCCTGCGTTCTGCGTAAAGAGGCAGTTTTTAATGGACGGACTAGACTGGGATAACACAATACCATGCAATGCTGAAAAATTGATGGTACAGTGATTCATCGAAGGCTGTGCCGACCCTTCGATCAGGATATTCTGAGAAGCGCCATGCTTAACGGTGCAATACTCCATGACGGAAGTCCCTCCCCAGTCATCATTCCATGGTGTAAAATGAATTCCCTCCCATCCTCCGGGAAGAAGGCTACTGGCTTTGAAAATGATCGGACTGACCGCGGTACCGATTGCATTCAGTTCACCACCGAATGAATTTCCAGCCCCAAGTTGCAATTTTTTCCCTGCAGCAAATTCCATGATGACACCGGGATCAATGGTCAGTTTGCTCGACCCTGCAAATTGCGCCATGATCAGGTTGTCAAGCACTAAATAGGTGACGCCATCATTGTTGTAGGTGCGGTTAAAAGGGTAGCTTCCGCCTGACAAGGCAAAACGGTTGATCACATTGCCTGTGTAAGTATTTCCCGTATGCGTTGGGTTGGCTTCAGGATTCAGGAAATAAACAGGGTATCTCCCGTTGTTGAGAAACTGGCAATTGGTGATATTCCCCGCTGAATTATTGTACCTGGCCCCGTCCTGTAATGAATTCCGGATAATGGAATGGTTGATCAGGTTGGGCTGGGCCGTGCTTACAGAATAGTAATTATAATCGTTCCCCTTCTCGAGGATGCAATAATCCATCTGGGATTGACCTCCCCAGTTATCGCTCCAGTCGGAAAAATAGATGCCATTCCAGCCACCGGGCAATCCGTTGTGGGAGGTAAAGGTGATCATACTGTCTGCCGTTCCGAGTGCATACAATTCCCCGCCAAAGGAATTTCCAACACCAATCTGTATTTGCACCCCTGCCACTCCTTTGATGGTGTTCCCGGGTTCGATGGTCAGGCGGTTCGCTCCGGAAAAGAGTCCGACCTGTACACTTCCTAGCAGGATATAATCATAAGTGATCGAATTCCAGCGCTGGCTTGATGAGATGTCGCCGCCATCAATGGATATCCCGTTATAGGTATTGGCTGTAAGCGTCGGCGATCCGATTGGCTGATAAAAAGTAAAGTTGGGCGAGGGGTACCTGAATGCATATAAATTATGGTCAATAACGGTACCGGAGGAACTGAAGTTCGGCACAGATGCCGTAGAGGTATAGTAAACCCCTGCCCCGCCGTTATAGGACATTGAACAATTTACCAGGGTGGGATTTGAATTGTTGAGGAAAAGGCCGTTTTCGCTATTGGCCCGGATCCTTGAATTCTGGATATTTATATGCGCAGAATTCAGGCGGATTCCGTTCCCATCCGCATTGCGGATATTGCAATTTGAAAGCAACGGTTCATCGGAAAGGTTGCAGAACAGGTTTGCATTGTTGGAGCCATAACCGGCATTGGCGATCACGGTATAATAAAATTGGGAGGAAACACCTGCATCACTGGCATCATCAAATAAAATGCCATCCCAGTTCCCGGTTTCATTGGTAAAGTAAGTGAATTTAACCGAGTCACCCGCAATTCCGTTGCATTTCACATTGGCGGCACTCACTGTCAGCCCCGTCCCAGGCAGGAAGAGAATAGTTGTACCATGTTCGAATGTATGGGTTCCGGAAGTCAGTGAAATATCAGCTGTTGCCCAGTATGGGCTGAGGGCTTTTGTAAATGTACTGATGCCGTCAAGATTTCCGGTCAGTTGGGTTCCCGGTGTGGTCAATCTCATCTCGTTCAATGTTGAATTGAAGGTAGTGGAACCGGTAAGCATGACAGCATATTGGAGGTACTGTTTGGTCTGGTTAACGATAATTGGTGAGGCCGAAACCTGCGGTGTCCAGTTGCTCCATATTCCATCGCTGCCGGCAATCCGGTAGTTTACCTGCATGGCCGCCGGGGCTGTCGACGTCATGAAGAAGCTGAGGGAGTCGATTAACCTCTCCGCACCCAGTTCATAAAACGGGCATGAAACGAAAATCCCATGGGCGACATAGTTGGTTGTTTGAGTCATGAGTGCATAGCGGCAGTTCAGGATCGGCCCGCCGGAAAGATTTGTCCCACCAGTGTAAAAGATAATCCCGTTGCCCTGGAATGCAGAACCATCCTTGGTATAATCGTACATGACATTGGGCGATGTTTGCCAGCTCAGCGATTCGGCATTGGAATAGTAAACTACATTACTTAATGTTGCGCCTACCGCACCTGCCATGACGGCGATAACTCCGTTTGTAACAACTGAAGAGTGATTGCTTACAGGCTCTGGCAAACTGGTTCCGGAAGACCATGACCCGGTGGAACCATCCAATCCGGGCACGGCGATATATACGGAATTTGATTTAATGCCCGAATCATCATAACCACCCAGAACAAAGAGTTTATTGTTGTATGTAACCGTACTGTGCCTGTTCCTGGCAACCGGCAAACTGGTACCTGATGTGAAGGCCGACAGGGTGTTCAGGGCATTGACTCTGGCAACATAAACATTGGGCAGGGCGGTATTTTCAGTCATCGAACTTGAACCCCCGATCACGTAGATACAGCCCATCATATAGGTGGCGGTGTGTCCCCACAGATTCACCGGAAGGGTAACCGGTGAAGTTTGCCAGGCACCGATGGATCCATCTGCACTCAGTGTTGCATAATAAATCGTGTTATATACCTGTGATCCATCGCGCCCTCCCATGACATAGATCGTATTGGTGCCAATCACCACGGCCGGATCGCGCAGTGCAACAGGCAAGGGTGTGAGGGCAGTCCAGCTATCCACGCCTCCGCCCTGGATTGTTGCCCTGTATACAGTATTCACATAATTCAGGTTATTGTAACCCCCTACCAGGTATACATACCTGTCATTCCACGAAACAGTCTTGTGACCGGCCAGCGTTTGAGGAAGCACCGTCGTGGTAAGCCAGGTACCTACATCACTGGCGGCAAATTGCAGATAAAGGTTGTCACTGGCAGCGACTGTATTGTTCAACACTCCTTTGTTGAAGTCGGCGGTGAGTGTTTGGGAAAAGTTGACCTGGGCATAAACATTAATAAATCCCAGGGCGCCACAAGAAATAATTCCCGACAACAAAACTTTCAATAAAAGCCTGTTTTTCTGAAAATGAAACTGATTTTTCATAATAAAGGGTTTTAAAAGGCTGGTTAGAACACAATATTAGATATCTCATTGGCAATAATATTTTTATCGGAAATATGAAGGGTAAATATATGAAATTAAACATTTATTTGTTAGATATTTATTTGATATAATCAATTTATTTTTGTCAAGGATAAAACAGGAATCCAAAATAATCTATCTTTTATAACTTATAATCATCCAATACTTTAATAAATTCAACCCGGCTTCATTTTCCAAATTGTCATCTATTATGTTTTTAGAATAATTTCAATGACCCGGGATTACATGATAATTGTTATGGTTAAACGGGCGCGGCCGCCTCTTCAAACCCGGAACACTTTTGGCCCCTGTGGACTGTTGAAACGAATCCTGATGATGGCTATAGGATAATTGTAGTACTTTTACAATTAAATATTCCGGGGTAATCCATGGGAGTAAAAAGAAACGTCAAAATGCCGGATCATCACAATAAAAAGAGATTCCTCAATCTGCCGAAATACCCAGGCGGAAGCAATGCTTACAGGGAATTTATTGCCGCCAACCTGGTCTATCCGCAAGCCGCACTTGACGCCGGTGTTGAGGGAACAGTGATTATTGAATTTGACATTCTCGATAACGGAATTGTTCAAAATCAACGTGTAATGAAAGGAATAGGATATGGTTGCGACGAGGAGGCTTTGCGCCTGGTAGGATTACTGCGGTACGAAAAGGTCAAAAACAGAGGCGTGCGGGTTAAGATGTCTACCAAAACCAACATCAACTTCAGGCTGCCGGCCGGGGTGAGGATCAATTATGCCGTTGCATCACAGGATTCCCCAGCCAAAAACAATGAACCGGGCCAGGATAAGCCAGCGCCGGTTACCTATGAATATACGATCTCCTTTTAACGATCAGTACGGGGCTGATCATATTCAATTTTCAAGGTTCCCTCAACCGTCAGAAATTTCATCGGCTCAACCGTTAAGGATGCCTGTTGACGGATCGTCAGATCGTGACAGGTTGCAGGATTGACCGAAGAAACAACCGGCATGTGAATCGCTCCTGACGGGATGATCACATTGTTAGTTGCAACCGGGACTCCGCTGATAAAATCATGGTTCAGCATTTGCCAGTTTTCCTGGTTGTGCCAATCCCCGTTTTCCTTCCCGGTCCATACCCATGTAAGATCAGCCGGCCCGAATAAAAAATTCCCTTTGCCGCTGAATGTGACCAGTGCCAGATGATTTACAGGGTCGTGAGCAATAGAAGATACCGGCCCGCGGAGGACTTGTAATGCAGGATCAGTAAACAATTGAACGGTGCCAAAATCAGAAACATAACCACCTGAGATGGCTGAATCAATTTTCATCCAGGCAATATCCATTTTTTTATCTGTCCTGATGATGGTTTGCGAACCTGCAATGATGCTGTCACCATTTTGAAGAAATGCGGATGAAAAATGGCTATCGGATGTTTCCGAATAAAAACTGATCATCCCATTGCCTTTTACAGACTTATTCATTCCTGAAGAATCGGGTGAAATGGTAAACAGCGTTCCGTTTTGCGAACAGAAGACAAGGTCCCTGTAGTTATCCGACTGAATTGCGGCTGAAGTTACAATGCCGGACTGACATGCCGGGAAAACCTGCGGAGACAGCGCAGTGTATGGGAAAAGGGTGGAAAGGAAAAGGGTATTTGCAACGTTGTTCTTTTGTACGAGCATCTTCGAATATTTCCTGAAACCTCCCGAAATAGCCATGCTGTCCTGTTCATAGGAATATCCTGAAGCATTCCCCGGAGTGGTAACACGGGCGAGCAGGGAGACCTGGTTCCTTGAATATATTCCCTGTGAATTGCCAAAGTCAGGGATGAAGGCGCCGGTTGATGCGGCTGGGGTACCGCCGAATAATCCATTCCCGTGCAATTGAAATGTATAATTTTTAGGAGATGATGATGTAACGAAATCGGAGAGAAGAAAATACTTGTTCCGGATGAACAGGTTCTTCCGGATGAAGTCGGCACCCTGATAGCTAACCCGGACTTCTCCATAATCAAGAAGGGGAGTATCAAAACAATGTTCTATATAGGCCGTATTCGTGGAGGTACTGACAAACTCTCCGGTCGGTTTTAAAGGTCCTGCGCCACCGACAAGGATAAGGCTGTGGTCAATGGCTTTATTTTCGAGGTCGGCCAGCGATGCCCCCGGGTACCCCGGATCAAGGGCAAGGAGTTCACCATAGGCTGCCAGTGAAAAACTTGATGCATCACCCTGGTGGTGCGATTTGGCTCCCGTAAGTGCAATGCCATGTTTGCCGATAAAATGCATGTATATAGCCGAAGTTTCCCAGGATGAGCGAAAAACCAGGCTGCCGGCGGCAGGCAACGCTTGAAAAAGACTGTCGGTGATGGGGCCGTGTGCTACATTTGTCGCAATGTATTGGGTCCTTATAAAAGGATCATCGGGGGAAAAGCCCGGATTGAGCCAGTTGAATTGCGGTTTCCCCGACAATGCCATGATAACGGTTCCAAAATCCATGGAACTGTCGTGAATGTCTGGTGAATGGCCATCGGGCATGCGGATCTTGTTCATCCAGTCGTAAAGCCGGTCGTATCTTGGATCGAACCATGGATTCCGGATGTTCCGGGATGTGCTGTTAAAAGTGGCAGGATAATATCCGTCAGGCAGAAAATTCCCCAGGGAACGGATGAACGGGAAGGCATTTTCAAAGGCATATTTAAAGTAGTTCGGCCCTTCGGCGTATCCCGCAAGGGTATCCGGCTCGGAAACACGCGGATAGGTGCCATTTTCCATCCACAGCGTGTTATCTAGGTTATACAGCCCGGCATTGATCCAGTTCTGGGGCTGATAATTTGCATTGGTGCTTGAATAATCATTGAATACAACAGCCGCAAGTCCAAGTGATGAAGCGGTCATGATGCTGTGGTTATTAACCTGGAAAGTAAAAAACTTATACGTCCCAAAAGGGAAAACGTAATATGAAGCCATCGCTTTCTCATAAAGGTTGGCTGTGAAGGTCAAGAGTTTTGCTTTTGATGCTTCCAGCAGGGGCTGTGCCACACCGGCACCTTTCAGTAAATCGTAGGCCATGAGGTACAACATAAGTTCCTTCGACCGGTGTTGCCAGGGGGTATAAAAGTTCCAGGAAGTTCCAACATCCACGTTGGCATTCAATTGTTCAAGGAGTCCCAGCACACGGGTCCGCAGGGAATCCCGTTCGTTTGCCAACAATGGCACGATAGCACCATCGGAAAACTTTCTGTCCATCAGGTAAATGAATGCGGCTTCCCGGGCAATCATGGAACGGATGAACCTTTCATCGATGGTGGAATTCCCTGCCGGGATGACCGAAGTAGCATAGATCCATGTCAGGCTGTACAAATAGAGATGGTCCGGGTCCGCGAGCGTTGACCTGACTACCGGGACGGCAGAACTGTCAAGCAATATCCTTGGAAAACTGGAATCAAGGCCAGGCGGGTTCCAGCTTCCCTGGGCAAAGACCTGGAAAGGGATCAGAAAAGGCAATAGGTAAAAGAACAGCTTCTTACTCATCTTTCCATCTGTTTAATAACAAAATAAAATCAACCACAGCAGGCACATTAGGCCACATTGATATACCATAAGCCGGTAACTTCTGTTTGCGATCGGGATCTGATTTGCCGATTGTGGCGAAAAAGATTTTCACATAAAGGTAATCATTTTTGCCGGGAATATTCAATATGCTGATAAGCCATAAAACAAATCCGGAGATAATTCGTTTTATTTTTATATCATTGAGGAACAATTATATCGCTGATTATGAAACTAAAACGATTATTATTGCCTGTATTGCTCTTTACTGCCGCAATCTTTACATGCCATGCCCAATTCCCGATTTCAATCAAACAAGTGCTCGACCCGGGGAAAGGAGGCCTGACCGTACAGGACGCCACAGCGGGCATCCGGGAGGCGCTGAAACAGGGAACAGGTGAAAGTGTTAAAATAGTGTCAAAAACCAACGGTTACCTTGCCAACCCCGAAATAAAAATACCCTTCCCGCAGGAGGCAAAGGAGGTCGAAACAAAACTCAGGGCGATCGGCCTTGGATCGCAGGTGGATGAAGTGGTTACTTCAATCAACCGCGCTGCAGAAGATGCCGCGAAAAGCGCAGAACCGGTATTTGTTTCAGCCATCACCGGCATGACCGTCTCCGATGCCATTAATATCGTAAAAGGCAATGATGACGCTGCCACACGTTATCTTGAAAAAACCACTTCGCCGGAATTGAAAGTAAAATTCAGCCCCATCATCAAGGCTTCCCTCGACAGGGTCGACGCCACCAGGCTTTGGACCGAAGTGATCAGACAATACAACCAGATCCCATTTGTTAAAAAACAAAATCCTGACCTGACGGCCTATGTTACCGAGAAAGCCATCGCCGGGCTGTTTGTGATGGTGGCCAGGGAAGAAGTTAAAATAAGGAAAAACCCGGCTGCACGCAGCACGGAAATTCTTAAAAAAGTATTTGGAAACTGATTGGTTCGTTAACTGACTGTTTGATTTAAACTCAAACAGGAAGGATGAGCCATAAAATCCCCACGGCAATCGCAAGAAAACCACCCGCCAGGGTAAACCATTTTAAAAACACCTGTTTGTCCCTTACAACCGAACGGAAGGCCACAAGTCCTAAAATAGAGGCAAATAATATCATGGTTGAGATGGTGCCGGCTGCAAAGGCGGAAATATATAGTATGGAAGCCATCAACGTAGGCAAGGCAAGGGATGGCAAAAGTGCAAACAGATGGCTGAACCCGGCAAAACCATGCACAACCCCTATGAAAAAAGAAGTAAAAGCATTTTGCCTGACCATCCCGGTGTGCTCGTGTTCGTGCCCATCCGGGTGTTCCAACAGGTGATCCCCCCTTCCCCCATGCGAATGCCTGTGAATATGTGCATATAAAAACGGAAAGGTATGGAAATGTGAATGAGGCCTGTTCCCGTGCGAATGGCGCAGGTAAGTTCTCAGGATGGCCCAGCACCCGATCCCGATCAGTAAAAGGCCGATGACCGTTTCGCTGTGTTTCGAGATCGCCTCCAGCGGAAGAAATTGTTTGAACAGGATGAACAACAATCCGATCAGCAACATGCCAACCGTATGTCCTATTCCCCATGACAATCCAATCATCCACGATTTTTTCCTGCTGTCGATGGCCAACGGGGTCACCGCGGCAAGGTGGTCAGGCCCGGTAACAACATGGGCAACACTGGCAATAAAACCTGTCAGAATTGTCAGCATAGGTTCATTTATGATGCTAAAATAAATAAAATATGCATAATTTTACATTTATTATTTTACCGGATATCGCATCCATTAAGCTGTTCAATAATTCCGTTATTCAAAATTGCGATTATTAAAACACTGGAGATCATAGTCACCGGACTGGTGCAGGGTGTCGGTTTCAGGCCATTTATCTTCAGGCTTGCCAGCAGGTTCAACCTGAAAGGCTGGGTCATGAACACCAATGAAAATGTTCGGATCCATGTTACCGGAAACCCGGCAGATATCCGGCTTTTCTTAAATGCTATTCAAGAGGAAGCACCCCCTGCGTCGGTGATTGAAGACGTTATAATGAATGAAACCGGCCATGAGGCATATAAGGAATTTACTATTTTACACAGCCATGATGTTTCCGACGATATAACGGAGATCAGCCCCGACATTGCAGTTTGTCCCGAATGCCTTGAAGATATCTGCCTGCAGGGAAACCGCTTGAATTATGCTTTCGTCAATTGCACCAATTGCGGGCCACGTTTCACCATCATCCGGGATCTTCCATACGACAGGGCAAAAACGACCATGCAGGAATTCCCCATGTGTTCCGATTGCAGGAAAGAATATGAAAATACAGGTGACCGGCGATTCCACGCACAACCCGTTGCCTGTGAACGATGCGGCCCCCATTATGAGTTATTTGTCAGGGGAATAAAGATCAGTGAGGCAATGAATGCCATCATCCGCCATGTAGCGCAACGCATAGAAACCGGTGGGATTTTGCTCATCAAAGGACTGGGAGGCATGCACCTGGCTTGTGATGCATTTAACGAGTCGGTGGTGACGAGGATGAGGGATCTGAAAAAACGTGACGGGAAACCTTTTGCGGTGATGTTCCGTGATGTGGAATCAATTAAACGGTATGCCATTGTAAGCAGTCAGGAAGAGAAATCGCTGTTGTCGTGGCGTCGCCCCATCGTTCTGCTCGTAAAAAAAAATCACGGGAAGCCCCTGGTTGCAAACAATGTCAGTTCAGGGCTGAACCTGCTTGGAGTGATGTTGCCATATTTGCCATTTCACGCACTTCTTTTTCAAAAACTACAAACATCGGCTATTGTTCTAACCAGCGGAAATTTCAGCAACGAACCGATCCTTATTGATAATGGGGAAGCCATGTTCCGGTTTTCAGATTTCCTGGACGCCGTTGTATTGCACAACCGTGAGATCCATAACCGGACGGATGATTCGGTTGTAAGGATTATGGATGAGAAGGAACGCGTTTTTCGTCGTTCCCGCGGTTATGTACCTGCTCCAGTTCGCACCTTACTGAACACGGATGGCATCCTGGCTTTCGGGGCAGAACTCACCAATTGCTTTTGTATCGGGAAAGGGCGAAAAGCATTTCTGAGTCAGCATATCGGAGATCTCCAGGGGTTGGAGACCGTGCAATTTTACGAACAGACCATCACGCGTTTTTTACAACTATTCCGGGTTAAGCCATCTTTGCTGGTGGTGGATATGCACCCTGAATACCTATCAACTAAAACTGCGCGGAATTTTTCCGGCCTTCCTGTCGTCCCTGTACAGCATCATCATGCACACATTGCCGCTTGCATGGCCGAACACCACCTTGATGACAAAGTAATCGGTGTTGCGATGGACGGCACCGGATATGGTGATGATGGCCATATCTGGGGATCGGAATTCCTTGTTTGCGACCTCACTGATTACAGGAGGATTACCCATTTCGAATATCTGCCGCTCCCGGGTGGCGACCTGGCTGCTGAAGAGCCCTGGAGAATGGGGGTGTCCTGCCTTTACAAAGTGTTTGGCAAGGAACTCGTTAATCTGAAGTTACCTTTTGTGAACAATATCGAAGTTGAAAAACTCGGGGTGATCATCCGGATGATCGACCGGAAGGTAAATTGTCCGCTCACTTCTGGTGCAGGACGCCTTTTCGATGCCGTAGCCGCCCTGCTTGATTTGTGCATGGTGGCTTCTTTCCAGGCCGAGGGACCGATGCGGCTTGAATCACTGGCCGACAAAAATTATTTGGAATCGTACCCGTTTGAAGTCAGTCAAACCATCCGGCTCGATGGCATCATCCGGGGAGTGGTGGAAGACCTCACAAAGGGTGCTGACAATGCAATAATCGCATCAAAGTTCCACAATACCATCATTTCCATTATCTTTGAAACTGTAAAAGACATCCGTGAAAAAGAAGGACTGAATACAGTTGTCCTTTCGGGCGGGGTGTTTCAGAACAAATATTTGCTGGAAGGGACGATAACCCTGTTGAAAGCGAATAAATTTGACGTTTATACCCACGAAACTGTTCCCACAAACGACGGGGGAGTTTCATTGGGACAATTAGCAATAGCATCAAAAAGGAGGAGCCTGTCATGTGTTTAGCCATCCCTGCAAAGGTGATCAGTGTTGAAGGGGCAAGCGCCCTGGTAACCATTGAAGATGTTGAATATCGTGCGAGCATATTGTTGCTGGACGATGTCAAACCAGGTGATTATGTTATGCTTCATGCTGGTTTCGCCATTGAAAAAGTTGACCCGGAAGAGGCAGCAGAGACCTTGCGCCTGTTAAATGAAATTGCAAACAACTCACCTCATTAACCCTGACGGGGGCTTCCACCCTGACGGGGTCAATGACCCCGTCAGGGTGGAAGAATAAACAACCAACGCATGCAGTATATCGATGAATACCGGAAAAAAGATTTAATTCTCCCGATATCAGAGGAATTGAAGAAAATTTCCAAAAGAAATATTACGCTGATGGAAGTGTGTGGCGGGCACACCATGGCCATTCACCGGTTTGGCCTGCATTCATTGCTCCCCCCCACAATCAGGCTGCTTTCCGGCCCCGGCTGCCCCGTTTGCGTTTCCAGCCAGCACTTTCTTGATACGGCCATCGCATACGCTGAAATTCCGGGTGTCATCATCACAACCTATGGCGACCTGATCCGTGTTCCCGGTTCAGGAAGCTCGCTCGAAAAAGAGAAAGCAGAAGGAAAGGATATCCGCATCATTTATTCGGTGCTGGAAGCCATTGAAATTGCCAGGCAAAACCGGGAAAATAAGGTTGTTTTCCTGGGAATCGGTTTTGAGACCACTGCCCCTGCCACAGCAGCAGCCATTGTTGAGGCAAAAAAAACAGGCATCACCAACTTCTTTGTCCTGAGCGCCCACAAAATCATGCCACCCGTGATGAAAGCACTGGTTGATGACGGGATAAAGATCGATGGTTTCATCGCTCCCGGCCATGTAAGTGCAATCACCGGTACTGCCATTTACAACGACCTGTCTGCCCTTTACCGGCTGGGAGTGGTGATCGCCGGATTCGAACCGGTTGATCTGATGCAGGCAGTCCTGATGCTTGTAATTCAATTGGAATCTGGAACCCCTGAAGTGGAAATCCAATATCAACGGGTCGTTCACAGTGAAGGAAACCGGATAGCCCAAAAATTAATGGCGCAGGTTTTCGAACCCAAAGACGACTGCTGGCGGGGACTTGGTTCCATTCCGGGGAGTGGACTCCGGATCCGCAACGAATATTCCTTGTTTGATGCTGAAAAAAACTTCTCAGTTTCAGTACCGGAACCCTCCGATCCGAAAGGATGCATTTGTGGTGCCATCCTGAAGGGATTGAAAACCCCCGTCGAATGCACCCTGTTTGGGAAAGCATGCACGCCCGCCAATCCGGTCGGGGCCTGCATGGTTTCGGGCGAAGGCACTTGTGGAACCTATTATAAATACCGGCCATGAGCAGCAACGGAGAAAAGATCATGCTAAGCCACGGGAATGGCGGCCGGATGATGCACCATCTCATCGAAGATCTGTTTTTTAAATATTTTGCGAATCCCATCCTTATTGAACAATCCGATGCCGCCATCCTTCCTGCCGGGTCGGCTGAAATTGCTTTTACAACAGATTCCTTTGTAATCGATCCTATCTTCTTTCCCGGTGGAAATATCGGCAAACTCTCAGTATGCGGAACCGTGAACGACCTGGCCGTTTCGGGAGCCGATCCGCGGTACATCAGTGTCTCCTTCATCATTGAAGAAGGCCTTCCGATGAAAGACCTGGAACTGATCGTGAGCGAACTGGCCCTGGAGGCAAGGAATGCAAAGGTTGCCATTGTGACCGGCGATACGAAAGTTGTCAACCAGGGAAAATGCGACAAGATCTTTATCAATACTGCCGGAATCGGTAACTTCAGCAATGAAAGCCGCAGGATAAACCGCGCAGGTACGATCCATGCAGGCGATGTCATCATCATCAACGGCACCATTGGTGACCATGGCATGGCGGTGATGAGTGCCCGCGAATCGTTTAATTTCAAAACCCGCGTGGTATCCGATTGCGCCTCACTGAACCATTTGATTCGCGAAGTGCTGGATCGAACATCGAAGGTGAAATTCATGCGCGACCCTACCCGCGGAGGCGTTGCCACCGTACTCAACGAACTGGCCGGGAAGACCGGGCTGGGAATCGAAATCGATGAGTCCGCTTTGCCCGTGAACAGGGGCGTGTCGGCAATGTGCGAACTTCTTGGGTTTGACCCGCTGTACATTGCCAATGAAGGAAAAGTAATTATTGTCGCCGACGATGAAGCGGGCGATCACATTCTTGACATCATGAGAAAAAACACCCTTGGATGGCAAAGCGCCATCATCGGTCGGGTAGTGGAGGATCACCCGGGGAAAGTTGTGCTGAAAACCGATACCGGTGGCAGGCGCATCATCGATTCGTTAACCGGAGATCAATTGCCAAGGATCTGCTGAAAAAAATAAAGGAATGCATGAACTATCCCTGGCAATGGAAGTGATTGAACTGGCTCAACGCGAGGCAGATAAAAACGGGGTTTCCCGGATCCGGGAAATCCTGATTGAAGTCGGCGACCTGAGCGGCGTTGAAGCGGATGCCTTTCAATCCGCCCTGGAACTGATCGTACATGGAACGATACTGGCCGAGGCTGAACTGCGCATATCCCGGACTCCGGGTAAAGGGAAATGCATGAAGTGCAATATGGAATTTGAGATGAATAACCGGATCGATTGTTGCCCAAAATGTTTGTGTCTTCCTTCTGAAATAAGCGAAGGACAGGAATTCAGGGTGCTTTCGATGGTTGTAGAATGATTGTTTCACTCCCCCTGCCCGTTCCATGGCCGGAGCATGAAATTAATAACTGTTAAAATTCAATCATTATGTGCGATACATGCGGTTGTGGAAATCCTGACGAATTTAAAATTCACGGCAAAGAAAATGGTCAAATGGCGAATTGGCGAAATGGTGAAAATCAGGAGCATCATCATCATGACCATGAACATGAACATGATGGTCACACACACTCCCATGTCCATGACCATACTCCTGAAAAAGTGATCAGCCTCAATATGGACATTCTTTCGGAAAATAACCGCCTGGCCGAACGAAACCGGGGTTATTTTGAAGGGAAACACGTTCTTGCATTGAACCTTGTAAGTTCCCCGGGTTCCGGGAAAACCACGATCCTTGAAAAGACCATCCATGCGCTGATCCCTTCCAGGAAAATTTTTGTCATCGAAGGAGATCAGCAAACCGCCCGGGATGCCGACCGGATCGAAAAATCGGGGGCCCCCGCGATCCAGATCAACACCGGGTCGGGTTGCCACCTTGACGCAAAAATGATCCACCTGGCATTGCATAAGATGGAAGTCGACAACCAGGCGATCCTGTTTATTGAAAATGTTGGAAACCTTGTCTGTCCTGCCCTGTTTGATCTCGGTGAGCAGAAACGGGTGGTGGTGATCAGTGTAACGGAAGGGGATGACAAACCGCTGAAATATCCCTATATGTTCCAGTCCTCGAACCTATGCATCATCAACAAAACAGACCTGCTTCCCTATGTCGATTTCAGCGTGGAGGCGGCCATTCAATATGCACGGCAATTGAATCCGGATCTTGAATTTATCCTCATGTCGGCCAAAACCGGGGAGGGTATGAACGAATGGTACACCTGGCTTTCAAAACAATAACGTGACATGTGACCTAGTCACCTTGTTACCTTGTCACCAATCCCCCTCGTTCACCTGTCGCTGCTACAATTTCTCTCACGCATTTGATTGCGGCTGGTATCGCTTCCCGCACCTCCGGCGAAAGGTCCAACCCCATTTCCTGAAACTCCTTCACCGAAATGGCAACCAGGTGGAGTTGTGGCATATTTCCCAATAAGATAGCTGAATCGATCAGGTCCTTCAATCCGATTTCATGGGCGCTTAACTGCCTTGGAAAATCTTTGGCATAACGGGGTTGCAGGACCCTGACATGCCCCGGTGGAAATTGATCAAGAGAAGCATCAATAATGATAATTCTTTTATAGGACTGGATATAGGCCAACAGGTGAAATCCGCCAGTGCCGCCATCCATCAGATCGGCGCCCTCGATTCCCTCCTTTTCCAGACGTGACACAACATGGATGCCTACGCCTTCATCATTCATCAATAGATTCCCAATCCCGAGAATCAGGATACTATTCGGCAGATCAGGCAATGGTGCAGGTTATTAAATGGTCATCAATTCTTGGGACACTCCTCGGTTTTGTTGTCGTGGCGCTCGATCACATCTTCCTCGATGAATTTCCAGCCGCCGATCATGGAAGAGGTCACCCCACGGCGTTCAATATAATCATGATAGAATACCAGGTAGACATGCACCAGGGCAAACAGGATGAATCCCCACATCAGGACATGGTGGATCTGACGCACATTCATATCGCCTCCAAGAAACGGAACAATCCATGCAAAGAGTTTGGGGAGAAATGCGCTGCTCATGGCGGCATACATTCCAAATCCTGTAAGACATTGCAGCAGGAAGATCAGGAAGGTGATGAAATAAATGAAACTCGCAAGGGAGTTGTGCCCGATTGAATCAATTTTCCTGTTGGTAACTTGCAGTATGTCAACTTTGATCACCTCAAGCATCTCCTTCCACTGGCATCGTTTCAGCGGGATGAAATTATACCACCGTGAAAATTCATTTCCTGTAAATCCCCAGTAAATCCGGAAAATGAAGTTGAAGAAAAACAGGAAAGCGCTGATGAAATGGATGAACCGTACAGTTCCGAACCAAAAATTAAAATAGGCCTCGGTGCCTTTCATAAAGGCGGGAGGGTCACCGATAATATAACCGGTAACACACAGCGTGATTATACACAGCGCATTGATCCAATGATAGATGCGAACGGGCATCTCCCATACATGCACTTCACGCAAAGGGACGGATCGGTTTCTCATGGCTCAATAGGTTTTCAGGTCATGAATGGTAGTTCCATTTTCATCATACAAATGCACAGCGCAAGCCAGGCACGGGTCGAAGGAGTGAATGGTACGGAGCACTTCCAGGGGCAGTTTCGGGTCGGCAACAGGAGTGCCGATCAGCGATTCCTCAAATGCCGATCGTTGGCCCTTGAGGTCGCGGGGAGAGGAATTCCAGGTCGTAGGAACGACCAGCTGATAATTGGCAATCTTCTTGTCCTCAATCACGATGAAATGCGACAGGGCACCACGGGGAGCTTCAACTAAACCGATGCCTTTGGCCTTTTTGGGCCAGGAATCTGGTTCCCATTTAACATTGTTTTGCGTGCGTGTATCACCATTCTTGATATTGGCCAGAAGTTGCTGATAAAACTCAAGTGCCCATCCGCAAACCAGTTTGGTCTCAAGACCCCTGGCTGCCGTACGGCCTAAGGTGGAGAATAAAGCGGTTACAGGCACATCCAATGCTTTCAGCGTGCTTTCGATCACCTCTTTATAATCGGCACGGCCCGAGGCGTACCCGATCAGCATGCGCGACAACGGGCCGACTTCCATCGGATTTCCTTTCCAGCGTGGTGTCTTAACCCAGCTATACTTTTGTGAAAAATCGAGATGCTCATAGGGAGGTTTCGGACCGGTATAATTAAATTTGGTCTCTCCATCCCAGGGATGCAGCCCTGTTTTGTCGCCCTTTGCATATTCATACCACGAGTTGTTGATGTACTCCTGGATCTGCTCCGGGTCATCGGCTTTTACTTCCAGTACATGACCCAGGTCGCGTCCCAGGATAGCTCCACGGGGTATTTTGAAACTATCGGGATTTTCGTATCCGTTCGACGGGAAATCGCCAAAAGAGAGATAATTTGTCAATCCGCCACCAATCGCACCCCAGTCGCTTTTATAAAAGGATGCAACCGCCAGCAAATCGGGGATATATACCTGGTCTACAAATGTTTTCGCATCTTCAAACAACTTGCCAACAAATGCAAGCCTTTCTGCATTTACCGCATTTGCCTCTTCAATGTTGATCGAACAGGGAACCCCACCGACCAGGTAATTCGGATGCGGGTTTTTCCCGCCGAAAATCGTATGGACCTTAACAAGTTCCTTTTGCCATTCGAGTGCCTCCAGGTAATGTGCTACTGCGATCAGGTTTACCTCCGGGGGAAGTTTGTAGGCCTTGTGCCCCCAATACCCATTGGCGAAAATGCCTAACTGGCCGCTATCCACGAAATTCTTGAATTTTTTCTGGATGTCTGTGAAATAGCCTACCGAACTCTTGGGCCAGGAAGAAATGCTCTGGGCAATCCGTGAAGCTTCAGCAGGATTGGCTTTGAGGGCCGACACCACATCGACCCAATCGAGCGCATGCAGCTGATAAAAATGAACGACGTGGTCCTGAATGTATAGGGCGTTGGCCATCAGGTTGCGGATGAGCTCGGCGTTGGGCGGGACCGATATGCCAAGGGCGTTTTCAACCGCCCTGACAGAGGTCAGGGAATGGGTTGATGTACATACGCCGCATACCCGGCCAACAAAAGCCCAGGCATCCCTGGGGTCGCGGCCCTTTAAAATGGTCTCTATGCCCCGCACCATGGTTCCGGCGCTGAATGCATCGGTGATTTTACCATCGGTGACTTCGATTTCAACCCGCAAGTGTCCTTCTATACGGGTGATCGGATCTATTACGATTCTTTCTGCCATGGCTATAGTTCTTTCGTGGTTTCAACTTTGGAACCTTGCTCGGGTTCATTGATTATCTCTTTGTGCTTGCGTATGTTTGTAACAATGGCATGGCCTGCAATACCGACTGCCGTGGCAATGCCAAGTCCAAGCCCGACCTTGTCGGCCGTAGTCTCAATACCAAACCCTGCAACTTCGGGCAGGTGTTGATAGAAGGGTCCGTTGTCCCAGAACCCGGCTTCGGCGCAGCCAATACATGGATGCCCCGACTGAATGGGATAACTCACCCCATCGTTCCATTTAATAATACCGCAGGAATTATAGGTTACCGGGCCCTTGCATCCCATTTTATAAAGGCAATAACCGCGTTTTGCCCCTTCATCATCAAATGATTCAACAAACAAACCCGCATCGAAATTGGCACGGCGATAGCAGGTATCATGAACCCGGCGTGAATAGAAAGCTTTGGGCCGGCTCAATCCGTCAAGCTGGGGAATACGGTCGAAGGTAAGCAGGTGGACCACAACCCCCGCCATGACATCGGCGATGGGCGGACAACCCTGTACGTTAATGACCGGTTTGCCACTGATTACCTTATGAACAGGCTTCGCACCCGTCGGGTTCGGGCTTGCTGCCTGAACACATCCGGCAGATGCGCAATTGCCCCATGCAACCACCGCCTTGCAGTTTTTAACTGCCTCCTGAAGGATCTGCAGGGCACTGCGGCCACCGATGCAACAGTAGGCCTCATTTTTAGTGGGTATTGAACCTTCCACCATCACAATGTATTCTCCCGGATACTTTTTCATCACGGCCTGGTATGCCTCTTCAGCCTGTACCCCGGAAGCGGCCATCAGGGTTTCCTGGTAGTCAAGTGAAATTTTGTTCAAAACAATATCCGCAACAAGCGGATGAGAAGCCCTGATGAAGGATTCGCTACAGCATGTACATTCCTGGAAATGGAACCAGATGACCGGAAGCCTCGGTTTAGTCTCAAGTGCTTTGACGATCTGGCTTACACCGCTGGCTTCCAATCCCATGAAGGCCGCCATGGTCGCACAAAATTTAAGGAAATCCCTACGGGAAACCCCGTTCTTTCTGGCTTCCTCATAAAAAGTTGGTCTCTGATTCTCCATAAAGCGATTGGTTTTAGAGATTAAATCAAGTATAAAAATATACAATAAATAGAATATGTCAATACCTGAATATTAATTTATATCCGGTCTAATTAAGAGGTGTTAACGGATTTCCCGGATATTGCTTGTTTGGGAATTATTTTGCACGTAACAGTCTTGTTATCAGGGATGTTGGCATGAGAAATTACATTTTTACGATTTTATCATACCTGGTCCCGTTTTTATCCTTCACATAAAAAATATACAAGCCGGAAGGAACCGGTTTCCCGGTAAAGTTTTTTCCGTCCCATTCAATCCTGTTTTTCCCGGCGGTCAGTTTACCCGAAAACACCCTGCTTACCAGGCTTCCCCGGAGGTCAAATACCCCGGCCTCAAATTCCTTTGAATGCTCCGAAAAGACTTCGATCAGGCATCCTTGCTCAAAAGGGTTTGGAAAGACCTTTATTGGTTCATCTGCGATCGTCCGATCCCCTTCCCCCATCATGAATGAATTCAGTATCAATGTGGCAGGCTCATTGTCTGACGGGGGTTTTCCAAGGAGCAAATGAAAATTAATTCTTACGGTTTCATTTCCCGGCAAGGGGATACTGCCTGTATTTGTGTAGGTCCAGCTGTGAAATAAATTTCCCCAGGCACTTCTGAAGGTTACCGAATCCGGAGACCAGTCGAAAGAATGGTCAGAATGATCCGTTCCGGTTAAATTCATATTGAACCGGTTCATGTTTCCGGGTACCGACCAAGGCTGGATCACATATTGTGAATTGTCATTGCCGGGATCTCCCCATTTCGAGAATTCAAAATCGATCTCCCTGAAGGAATTATCGGGAGGCAGAAAGTAAGGAGCACAATCATCCCATGTAAAAATTCCGGCAATAATATTCGGATCGAGCAGGTCCACCCTGCTCCCGACATCAAAATTATACCGGTTATAACCTTGTGAGGTTTTACAGATTATTTCAGAACAATGCCAGTTATTTACATTCCTTGCCACCCGCAGATGCAGTTTATGCTGATTGTCAACCCAGACCATTGAATCGTTGTCACTGAAAATGTTTGGTCCTGGTCCGATCGCGATCAAATTATTCCCGACAGACTTTTTAACGATCCAGTCCAGGCCTGACCATGAAATGATCCGGTCGCCATGGGGCCTACATACAGCCACAAACGGAAAAGACAACAACATCTCAGGAAGTGAACCTCCGGATACGACGGGTGGTGTATACGTCAATGGAATGAGAAACGCGATGATTTTGGTAGCATACTGGTCCAGGCCTCCAATAACAATATTTGTGCTGAAACTTGAATCCGGTTGAATCGGAGTAACCGGGCTGGCAGTTAAAGGTTTATTCCACCAACCACCCGCTTCCTCCACAAAGACATATACTGCGATACCATGATCAGGGAGGGTTGTATGATGTACTTTCCCTTTTAACAAGCTTGTTGTCCCCCAGCCGGGCACAAAAGTAAATTGAATGGCAGGTTGGGTTTGCGCAAAACAAACCTGACATGATATATAAACGAAAAGACTAGTTATCAATATTTTCATGAGATAAATATACACAAATGGTTTGTTGAAATTGCCTGCGTCAGCATTATTATTTGCACTTATGATGCTTTCTTCCTGACTTTTGGTAACTTAGTTGGCCAATAGTCCCTGTATGCATCAATTTCTTGATCCTCCTGATATTCGTAAAGAGAAACGGTTGATTTGGGCAGCTACGCGTTCGGTATTTGAAAATGTCGGTTTTGCGCATAAAAGAAGTGGAAAAAAAAGCAGAAGCCATTGGAATTTATTCATTCGCCTCCTGGGGGTCTTCGCTTTCCTGCTTAAAATAACAGGATACTATCACAACGGATACGCCAATGCAAAAACGATCCATGTGAACGAAATATCTTTAAAATTCCCCAATCTTCCTGCTGCTTTCAATGGCTTCAGGATCCTGCATTTATCCGACCTTCATATTGACAGCATCCCCGGGTTCGCATCCCTGATCATTCATAAAATAAAAGATCTCAAATTTGACATTTGTTTACTAACAGGTGACTACCGGCGTGATATTTCCGGTAGTTTCAGCCGCATTTTAAAGCCTGTGATGATTTTATCAAAATACATCCAGGCGCATTATGGAACTTTTGCTGTATTGGGAAACCACGACACCTACCTGATGGCTCAATATGAGCGTGAATCCGGCATGCAATTACTCATTAACGAATCTGTTGAAATAATTAAGGATGGGCAAAAATTATTGATTACCGGAACCGATGATCCCTTTAATTTCTTCACTGAACCTGCGTTATTGTGTCTTGGAACCAGGGGATACGATTTTAAAATAGCGATGGTCCACACTTCTGAACTGGCCGGAGTGGCATCGGAAAACAAGTACGATCTTTATTTGTGCGGCCATACCCATGGCGGCCAGATCTGTTTGAAAGAGGGGATGCCCTTGATCAGTCACCAGTTTGAAGGCAAGCAATACAACCAGGGTACGTGGCGTGTTGGAAACATGACCGGCTTCACTTCAAAAGGGGCAGGTGTTAGCGGACTGCCGGTCAGGTTCAACTGCCAGGCTGAGGTTACACTGATCAATCTTGTCATTTAACCATTCCAATTTTACCATTTCCCAACGTCCACATCATTACACGGTTCCCTTAAATCTTCAGCAACGGTCAATTCCCTGGAATGGAAAAGAAAAAACTGCTGCCAGCGCCGGGTTTGGACTCCACCCATATCTTGCCCCCATGCAATTCCACTATTTTTTTGCAATGTGCCAGTCCAATGCCGGTTCCCTGGTAATCGGTCCGGTTGTGCATTTGCTTGAAAATAGTGAAGATCTTTTCCCTGTTGTTCTCCTCAAGGCCAATCCCATTGTCCGTAATCGAAAAAACAATTTCCTTTTCGTTGCTTGTTGCCGAAATCTTTATTTCAGGAGGCACATTGGTTTTCCTGAATTTAATGGCATTATCAACCAGGTGATGGAACAATATTTTGATTTCCCTTTCAAATCCATGAAATGCCGGCAGTTCCCTGAGGATAATCACTGCACCGGTTTCAGTGATGGTACCGGATAATTCAGCAAGGACCTCCCCAACCAGTTTATTGCAGTCAACCATTGTCAGCACGCTCTCTTTCCCCAGCAGGGAATAGTCCAGCAAACCTTTAATCAGGATGCTCATGCGATTTGCCGAACTTGAAATAAATTCAATGCATTTATCTCCGTCTGCATCCAGCTTTCCGGTGTATTCCTGCTGAATTATTTTTGTAAAATTGGTAAGGGTGAGCAGGGGCTCCTGGAGGTCATGCGAGGTAATGAAAGTGAACTGCTCCCATTCCTGGTTTTTGAATGCGAGTTCCTTATTGATGGTTAAAAGCTGATTGGTACGTTCAGCAACCCGTTGCTCAAGGGTTTCATTCAATTTTCTGATTTTTGATTCTGCCTCCAGCCGCTCAGTAATATCTTCCTTAATTGCCAGAAAATGGATTATCTCTCCGTTTGCATTTTTAACCGGTGAGATGGAAGCACTTTCCCAATAGAGTTCACCATTCTTTTTTTTATTGTGAAATGCGCCCTTCCATTCATGGCCCGACCGAATCGTTTCCCACAAATTCCTGTACTCTGCTGTTGTCGTTTCTCCCGATTTGAAAATCCTGGGATTTTGTCCCAACAACTCTTCCGGTTTATAACCCGTAAGCTTAAAAACGGTAGGATTACCGTATTCAATATCCCCCTTTACATCAGTGATGACAATTGAAACCGGGCTTTGCTCCACTGCTTGTGACAAATTGTTCAGAGTTTCTTCAACGTGCCGGACCTTTGTAATATCCACACACGAACCGATGTAACCGGCAAAAGATCCGTCCGGAGTGAAGCGGGGAACACCACTGTATAAAACCCAGTGGTATTCGCCAACGGCATTTCTGAGCCGGAACTCCATATTAAACTTGCGCCGCGCTTTAAATGAAACATGGTAAATTTCCAGACACGCTTCAATATCAGAAGGATGAACACCTTCTGCCCATCCGTAACCTACCTCCTGCTCCAGGGTCCTTCCGGTAAAACTGAGCCAGGGTTGATTGAAATAATCACATTGGGCATCCGTGCCCGACTGCCAGATTAATACCGGGGCTGTATCTGCCATCAGCTGAAACCGGGCATTGGTTTCCTGCAGGGCGAGTTCTGCCCGAATGATCCTGAATGCCGCATCGATCCTTGCCAGCAATTCCCGGTTTTTCAAAGGTTTTATCAGGTATCCATCCGCACCGGTCTCCAGTCCTTCGGAGATGTTTTCTGACTGGATTTTAAATCCGGATAGCAACAAAACATGAATCGATGAGAAATTTTTATCCAGCTTTATTTTCCGGCACACATCCATGCCGCTCATGTCTGGAAGCATCACGTCCAGCAAAAGCAGATCTGGTTTCCTCTGCCCGATGGCATCCAAACATCCTTGCCCGCAATCTGCAGTGCGAACGGCATAATGCTCTTCTTTTATGAGTTTTTCCATACTCCGGAGCAAATCCGTATCGTCATCAACGATCAGAATTTCAAACTCACTGTTCTTTTTCATTGTATATCGCCTTATCACTCTCCATCGCAAAAACCGGTTGGTTGATGATCATCCAATGATAGAACGGGTAAATTTCATTAAAAGTCTCTGGCGAAAGATGAACTTTAAATAGTTCCATCCACTCATCAAACTATTCAGGTCAGGAGGTGATCTAAAACAAAGGAATATAACTATCCTTGATTTCTGTTTTCGATTGGATCAGGCCGACAACGATCCTGGTACATTCATGCATTGTACTACGAAGCAAGATGGATAAGTAACCGGTAAATAATTCATTGGTTATCCTAAATGAAGATTTTATGATGCCAAATGGCAAAAACAGTGTATCCGTTTGACTTACAAGGTGTTTTTGTATTTTAATGCCTCCATGGGTTCTGGCACTGAATGCCCAAGTCCTCCGGCCAATTCATCATTGAATGTGGTGGGAACATGGTTGGCTTCTGTACGTTGCACCCATGTAACTGGTTCTTTATCAACATCTTTACGAACCATTGTGATGCAATTTTCCACCGGGCAGATCAATGCACACAAATTACAGCCAACACAATTTTCTTCATTGATCCGGGGAATCCTGATATTTTTATCCTCATTCAGATCAATGGCCTGGTGGGCCCCGTCTTCACATGCAATGTAGCATAATTGACACCCGATGCATTTCGTTTCATCGATGCTTGCCTTGATGCTGTAATTCAGGTTCAGCTCTTCCCAGTGTTTAACATTTGGAAGGGCTTTCCCGGCAAATTGCTGGATGGATGAAAATCCATGTGATTCCATGTATTGCTCAAGTCCGGAGGTAAGATCACGGATAATGCCGAAGCCATAGTGCATGACTGCGGTACATACCTGCAATGATGTAGCGCCCAGCAAAATAAACTCTACGGCATCACGCCAGTTTTCAATGCCCCCGATTCCCGAAATCGGAAGTTGGACCAACGGATGCTGGGCGCAATTCTTCACCATGTTCAATGCAATGGGTTTCACTGCAGGGCCGCAGTATCCTCCATTTGTAGAGTGATTTTCAACAACCGGATAGGTTACAAACTTATCAATATCTACACCCACCAGGCTCTGAATCGTATTGATCAACGCGATTGCGTTGGCTCCTGCCCGCCGGGCTGCCTGGGCCGGTTCGGTGATGTCGGAAATATTGGGGGTGAGTTTCACAATGACCGGGATTTTTGCCACCTCCATCACCCATCGTGTAATGGTTTCGAGCACTGCGGGCTCCTGCCCTACCGCCGAACCCATTCCTCTTTCACACATCCCGTGAGGACAGCCAAAATTCAATTCAATACCATCGGCTCCTGCATTTTGAACATCCTGCACAATTTGCTGCCACTCTTTTTTTGATTGCACCATCAATGATGCGATTACTGCATGATCTGGAAAATATTTCTTCACCTCTTCCATTTCACGAAGGTTATCGCACAAACGCCGGTCGGTAATCAGCTCGATATTATTGAAACCGACCACCCTGCTGCCGCGATGGTTGACTGCGCCATACCGGCTCGAAACATTGATTACAGGCACTCCCAGGGTTTTCCACACAGCCCCGCCCCAACCCTGGTCAAATGCCTTCATGATCTGATACCCTGAATTGGTAGGAGGCCCGGAAGCCAGCCAAAATGGGTTTGGCGCTTTAATACCGGCAAAATTAATTTCAAGATTAACCATAAAATTTCTTATAAAAATTTCTTCAACTCAATTTTGATAACAGCCCATGGATCCCTTTTCCGGCGATTTTTCCCTCAGCAACCGCATTTACAACCTCTGCCCCACCGTTTACTGCATCTCCTCCTGCAAAATATCTGGGATTTGTTGTCCGGCCTGTTGCATGATCCACAATAATTCGTCCCGATTCATCCATATCCAGTCCTGGAATATTCACGATCATTGATGTTTGCTTCAACTGTCCGGTTGCTTTAATGACCAGGTCGCAATCGACCGTAAATTCACTCCCCGGAATATTTCCAAATTTTCCATTGACCGTTTCAGTCCTGATAAATTTCACGCCTGTTACGCAATTTTCTCCAAGAACCTCAATGGGTGCAACATTAAACATGCCAATTACCCCGGAAATTTTTGCCAGGTCAAATTCAAAATAATAAGCCTTCATTTCGCTTTGCGACCTCCTGTATGCCAGGATGACCTGCCGGGCGCCCAATCTTGCAGATTCTGAGGCTGCGTCCATGGCGGTATTGCCGCCACCAAGCACAACGATTTTTTTTGCCGACGGCTGCAGGACTGGGTTGTTTTTGATCTGCTCAATAAATTCAGTCGCCCCGATGCAGTTTTGTTTTTCTTCTCCCTTAATTTTTATTTTTCCTGAATTCCCCAGGCCAATGCCCAGAAAAATTGCATCGTATTTGTTTTCCAGCCCTTTAAACTCGTCTTTATCAGCAATGCGTTTGTTATAAAAAACATTGAAACCAAATTGCGCCCTCAGGAATTCCACCTCCATCAATGCCTCCTGGTTGGTTATCTTGTAAGGGGCAACTCCGTGCAAAGCCAGTCCGGAAGGGTTATTACGGGCCTCGTAAATATCCACTTGGTATCCTTCCAGTCTTAATTGGCATGCACAGGATATCCCGGCAGGACCAGCTCCGATAACTGCAACTGACTTGCCATTGAATTCGGGGATGTCGAAAAACTTCAGATGAGCCAGTATTGCATTATTTGTCGCGAAGTTCTGCAACCTGCCGATATCGATCGCCCTGATATTCATCTTTGTAAAAACGCAGGCTCCTTCGCAAAGGATCTCGGTAGGACAAACTTTTCCGCACGTGTTTCCCAAATAATTGGCACTGTAAATTGTTTTTGCAGCACCCGATAAATTTCCATTATTTATCTGCCTGATAAACAATGGGATATCGATATTTGTCGGACATGCCAGCATGCACGGGGCATTGTAGCAAAACAAACACCTCGAACTCTCGTAATACGCCTGCGAGTTGTTCATCAGCGGCTTAAGCTGGGCAAATATTTGCTCAATATCCGGCATGGGTTGTAGATTGTTGGGTTCAGCCATCGTTTGTTGATTTATAGCCATGGACAATTGACAATTGACAGTTGACAATTGACAACTACTGATTATTTTTACTGGTTTTGATAATCGACGTTAATAGTCTTAAGATCTCTTTCAAATCTTTTGTTATCGAATTAAATTGATTTTCACTTATATAATCTGCTTTGAAAAGTAATTCTATCCAGTATTCACTTTCATTTGCTTCTTTCAATGAAATAGAAGTTTTATGAATGAAATCGGCCTTACTTTCTGCTTGTTCGGCCTCCCTGACATTTGCACCAATCGATGTACCCGAACGTAAAAGCTGCTTGCTTAACACGAACTCATTCTTGTCGTTCACCAAAAATTGATACAACTTCACGGTTTTTAAAACAAAATCAAACGACTTATTCTTTACAATGTTTTCCTTCATTTCACTATCGAATTAATTGTGCATTGTCCATTGTCCATTGTCCATTGTCAATTGTCAATTGTCAATTGTCAATTGTCAATTGTCAATTACCTTCAGAATTCAACCGTTTTTTTATAGGTTTCAGGTCGCCTGTCGCGATAAAATTGCCAGACCGACCGCACTTCATCAATCAGATCCAGATCAAAATCAGCCACCAGAAGTTCATCCTGGTCTTCGGAAGCCTGGGCAAAAATCTGTCCCCGGGGGTCGACAAAATAGGATGATCCGTAAAACATGCCGATATTCCATGGTTTTTCAACGCCAACCCTGTTGATGCATCCCATGAAATAACCATTGGCGGCTGCATGGGCCGGTTGTTCCAGCTTCCATAAATATTGTGAAAGTCCCGCAACGGTAGCAGAAGGATTGTAAACAATTTCTGCACCATTCAGTCCCAGCTCCCTGGCACCTTCCGGAAAATGACGATCGTAACAGATATAAACCCCCACTTTTGCAAACCTTGTCTGAAAAACAGGGTATCCCAGGTTCCCGGGTTTAAAAAAGTATTTTTCATAAAACCCGGGGGCAACATGAGGGATGTGGTTCTTCCTGTATTTTCCCACGATCGAACCATCGGCATCAATCACTACCGCGGTGTTGTATAAAACCCCGGGCATTTCCTGCTCATAGATAGGCACGATGATCACCATGTGATGCTTTTTTGCCAGTTCCTGCATCAGTTCCGTTGTTTTACCCGGAATGGGTTCTGCAGCTTTGTACCATTCATTATTTTGTCCCGGACAAAAATACGGGCCGTTAAAGATTTCCTGCAAACAAAGGATTTGCACCCCTTGTTTTGCTGCATTTTCAATGAAAGGAATGTGTTTTTGAATCATTGCTTCCTTAATTTCGGCAATGGTGCCTTCGCCTTCCGATTTCGGAACAGACATTTGAATCAAGCCAGATTTTACAATTCTTGCCATGGTGTTTGTATTAAGTTTGAAACTAAATTAAATTGAAAATTAAATCATTAAGTCAACTCCAAAACCATTTTTCACTGCTAAGTCGCTAAGGCGCTAAAAAAAAGAAGAAATTTGAAAAATAATTCTTTGCGTCTTTGTGACTTTGCGGTAAAAAGAATTTTATAAAATGTTAGTTAATTTTGTCCTTTTAACGAACTGGCCATACCCCTTCCTGATTTTCACGTTTCCATGGTCAATGGCCACTTTTCCACGTAAAAGGACAGTTTCCGCCTTTCCCGTTATTTCGTGGCCTTCGTAAGCAGAATAATCGCAGTGATGATGATGTGTGGTTGCAGAGAGTACGTGCTTTTTGACCGGATCAAAAATCACAATATCGGCATCGGTACCAATGGCAATGGTCCCTTTTTTAGGGAACATTCCAAAGATTTTTGCCGATGAGGCAGCAGTGATATCAGCCATTTTATTCAAACTGATTTTGCCCTTGTTTACTCCTTCCGAGAAAATCAGTTCCATCCTGTGTTCAATTCCGGGGGCGCCGTTGGGAATTTTCGTAAAATCCTGTTCCCCTTTGCGCTTATCGTCCCACATAAAGGGGCAATGATCGGTTGCAAGCGTTTGCACAATTCCCTGGTTGATTGCTGCCCACAGCGCCGTCTGGTCCTTTTTCTCGCGGATAGGCGGGCTCATCACCCATTTGGCGCTTTCAAACCCCCGATCGTACACGGAAGCATCAAGAACCAGGTATTGAATGCAAGTTTCAACAAACACCTTCTGGTTCCGTTTCTGGGCATCCCTAACCTTGTTAAGGGCTCCTTCGCAGGTCATGTGAACGATATATGAATTTGACCCGGTTTGATAGGCCATGTCAATGAACCTGCCGGTTGCTTCTGTTTCCGTTATTTCCGGTTGGGACAGGTAGTGATACAAGGGCGAAAGGTTGCCTGCCGCTTTATTCTGTGTAACAAGAAAATCGATGATATCGCCATTTGTAGCATGAACTGTTACAATTCCTCCGTGTTTTTTCACCTCGTTCATCAACCCCACCATCTGCCGGTCATCAATCATTAAGGATCCTTTGTAAGCCATGAAGGTTTTGAAAGAAGTAATTCCCTCTTTTTCAATCAGGTCTTTTATTTCAGACTGTGTTTGGGGATTGAAATCGGTAACGGCCATGTGAAAAGCATAATCGCTGTAAACGTTCCCAATCGCCCGTCCCTGCCATTCGCGCAGGGCATCATACAGCAGTTTCCCCTGCGACTGGATTACAAAATCAATAACGGTAGTCGTGCCCCCGTGAAGTGCAGCCAGTGTGCCGGTTTCATAATTGTCACTTGAAAATGCACCCATGAAAGGCATCTCGAGGTGAACGTGGGGATCAATACCACCTGGGAATACAAGCTTGCCGGAAGCATCGATCACCGTGCCGGCAGGAACATTCAAATTTTTACCGATCCCTGAAATGGTCTCTCCTTCGATGAAAATATCGGCGATATAATCATCTGTTGCAGTGATTATTCTGCCGTTTTTGATCAGTATTGACATACGATGGGTTTTTTAATTTTGAACATTTACTTATAATATTCATCGGCAATGTCGATCGCCTTCTCAATAATGGCAAGACCTTCGTCTATTTCGCCTGTGTTGACGATGAGCGGAGGCGCGATGAAAATCCAATTCCAGCGGACAAAGGTGAACAATCCCAGTTCTCTCAATTTCGCCGACATCCTGTTGGTCGGTTCCATGTCTTTTGCTGCTGCATTCCATGGCGTAAGCGGTTCTTTGGTTTCACGGTTTTTCACCAGTTCAATTGCACCCAGGAGTCCGGTATTCCTGAAATCGCCGATCGAAGGATGTTTCTCTGCCAGGATTCTGACTTTTTCCTCCATATATCTTCCCATGGAGGCTGCATTTTCAACTAATTTTTCCTCCTCATATACCTGGATGCAAGCCAATGCGGCGGCGCACCCCAGGGCGTGCGCTGAATAGGTAAGGCCCAGGGGAAGCGGGATGTCATTGAAATAGGCAGCGATTTCATCTTTCACAATGACTCCGCCAAGCGGTGCATACCCTGAAGTCAGGCCTTTTGCAACACACATGATGTCGGGGGTTACATCGTGATAATCAATTCCAAACCATTTGCCGGTACGCCCAAAGCCACTCATCACTTCATCGTCAATGAGCAGGATCCCGTACCTGTCGGCTATTTCCTTTACTTTTTTCCAGTAAAAAGGCGGGTACTTGATACAGCCTGACGTTCCCGATTCACCTTCGAAAAGGATCGCCGCAATACTAGAAGGGTTTTCAAACCGGATCATTCTTTCAAGATTCGCCGCTGCACGTTCACCACATTCTTCCAGGGTGTCGCTGTTCCATGGGCAGCGATAAAAATAAGGGTTTTCAACATGGACAATATTGGGAACCCCCTGGCTGTCAAACTGGAATTTCCTCGGATCACCGCCTACTGAAACGGCGCCATACGTGGCCCCGTGATATGACCGGTAATGTGAAATGATTTTGTGCCGTCCGGTATATAGCCGTGCCAGTTTTACTGCATTTTCAACGGCTTCGGAACCGGCAAGCGTGAAAAGTGTCTTCTTCAGGGTTCCGGGAGTAATTTCAGCAAGTTTCTTTCCCAATTCCCCACGCACATTGGTTGCCATGGAACATGTAATAAAAGGAAGTTGTTCGGCTTGTTTCTTAATGGCTTCAACAACTTTGGGATGTCCGTGGCCAACATTCGCATTCATCAGCTGGGATGAAAAATCAATATATTTTTTCCCGTCATAATCGTGGAAATAGACACCCTTCGCCGATTTAACAGCAATGGGGTTCAGGCCGGATTGTTTCGACCATGAAAAAAAAGTAAAGTCCAGGTTGTTTTTAATAATTTGTTCTCTTTCGGTCATGTTGCTATGTATTAACTTTTTATTTCCAGTTTCATTTTTTCAGCTCATCCAATCTGTTATTTCCTGTTTTGCCCACTTGGATGTTACCTTTTTCAGTTGAGACCAAAATCCCAGCGAACTTTTCCCGGTGATATCTCCTGCACCGAATTTTGATGCATTCCATCCTCCAAAGGAAAACGGTTCGCGCGGAACCGGTACCCCGATGTTGATCCCAATCATGCCGGCACTTGCATTTTGAGCGACCATTTTGGCAATCGCCCCGTTTTGTGTGAAGGCGGACGCAGCATTCCCGAACGGACTTTTATGCTGAATCGAAAGAGCCTCCTCAACACTTCCAGCCTGGATGATTTCGAAAACAGGTCCGAAAACTTCGCTGTCGGGCATTCCAGTTACAGTTTCGCGCCAGTCAATAATGGTGGGTCCTAAATAATATCCGTTTGGGTCGGCATGCTCATCGCTGGAGAATTTACGTCCGTCGACCAGCAATTTAGCACCTTTTGCTTCTGCTTCATCGATGTACCGGATCAGGTTTTCCCTGGATTTGCGCGAAATGATCGGAGGCATTTTGGTTCCGGGGATATATTTTGATACCTCAAGGCAGAGCTTGTCAATGATCGGATTTACATTCCCTACCGCAATCATTACCGATGCAGCCATGCAACGCTGCCCGGCAGACCCGCACATGGAGGCTGCAATATCTGAAGCCGAAAGGTCGAGGTTGGCGTCGGGCAGTACGATCAAATGATTTTTCGCACCACCCAGGGCAAGGCAACGCTTGAGGTTAGAAGCAGCACGGCGATAAACAAGTTGTGCCACCGGGGTGGAACCCACAAAGGAAACAGCTTTGATATCAGGATGGTCGCAAATTGCTTCCACCACCTCTTTTGCACCGTTTACTATGTTCAGAACCCCATCCGGTAAACCAGCCTGCTTGAACATTTCGGCCATTTTCATTGAAGAAACCGGTGTCAGTTCAGAGGGTTTCAAAACCATGCAATTTCCCATGGCGATCGCATTGGGTAGGGTCCAGTGAGGCACCATGTGAGGAAAATTGAAGGGATTGATACAGGCCACAACCCCAAGCGGGGCATATTCGGTGCGGCATTCCACGCCAACGCTCACTTCAAGCACTTCTCCCACTGCGATTTGAGGAACGGAACAGGCAAACTCGGTTAGCTCGATGCTTTTACGAACTTCAGCGATGGCTTCGTCCATGGTCTTGCCATTTTCATCATGAATGATCGAAGCCAGAATTTCCACATTTTGTTCTACGATCATACGGTAGGTGTACAAAATCTGTGAACGCATTTTTGATGTCATTCCCGACCATGCCGGGAAAGCTGCTTTTGCCGATTTAACTGCTTCATCAACGTCATTGTATGCCGACAGTGGAACCGTTGAAATAACGGCGCCGGTCAATGGGCTGTCAACATCCATGCGTTTATTGTTGCAGGAAACAAACTGACCATTGATGTAATTTTGAACTTCCGGGTATTTCATATTGCTGATTTTAATAACAAAATTACACCTTTTCAATTAGCAAGGTGAATTTCACAGGCCAAATCAGGCACAATTATTTCACCTGAAAGGTTTTGCCCGCTGATCAGCGCCAGGATTAAATTATTTGAGGTCCATCACTGATACTCCATCAGCCCCGGGATGAGAAAAAATAAGTATTTTTGCACCTTGATCTGAAAATGCACGGAAAGAAAATCATTTTGATTTATTCGTCTGAACTTTATCCCATTGAAACATGAACAATAACATTAAATTCGACTTTGATGACATCCTGATCAGCCCGGCTATTCAAAGTAAAATTGATTCCAGGAAAACAGTGAAGATTTTTGATGAAAACGGAATGCTTCCGTTATTCACTGCCCCGATGGATACGGTCGTTGAAATGGAACACCGCAAAATTTTCACCGGGCATCAGATCTATCCTGTTGTTCCGAGGACCCAGACAAAATCCTTCAATGCAAATGATTGCAAAGCCATTGACGACTGGATTGCGCTGAGCCTTGATCAGTTTGAAAAATTGTTCCTTGCGGATAATTCCGGCCAAATATCCGATCCTGTTCGTGTTTGTATTGATATTGCAAACGGGCACATGCAACGCTTGATCGATGCCGTTAAAAAAGCCAGGGGAAAATTCGGGGATCAGTTGGTACTCATGGTTGGAAATGTTGCCAACCCGTTGACATATATAGAATTATCGAAGGCAGGTGCCGATTATGTGCGGGTTGGCATCGGCAATGGTTCAGGATGCAGTACCTCCGTCCATACCGGGATCGGGTACCCGCTGGCCTCCCTGATTCATGACATTCATGTGGAAAAGGGGAAGCACAACATGAAATATGCAAAGGTCGTTGCTGATGGCGGGATAAAGAAATATGCCGACATCATCAAGGTGCTGGCCCTGGGCGCTGATTATGCCATGTGCGGGGGCATCCTGAACAAGGCCCTGGAATCGGCTGGTAATACATACGCAGCCAATAAAAAGTTTGAGGGGTATACGGTTCCGGGCGACCAGGTTGATCAATACAGCGATGAAGTGAAAACAGCCTTTAAAATGGGGTCGCTGTTTTACAAGAAATTCCGCGGCATGAGTACCAAGGAGGTCCAGGCCCATTTGGGCAACGAACTGCGGTCGTCCGAAGGAGTAACAAGGATGATCCAGGTGGAATATACCATCGGTGGCTGGGTCGATAACTTCAAGGATTACCTTTCATCGGCCATGTCGTATACCGACAGCAAAGACCTCACGGATTTTATCGGAAAACCTGACTGGAACCTTATAACGCAAAACAGCCTTAACCGGTTTAACAAGTAGCTGTTTTATAACAACTTTTGTTTTTTTTTTCATTTCTATTATTATTTGTAAAAAATACAGGCCCGGTGAAATTGAGTTGCATCCTGTTTACTGAGCAGTTTGTCAACCATTTAAAAAGCGGAGGCCTGGTATATCTTTTGAAATGCCTCACCAGGGTATATGTCATATGAAAATTGCCCGATGTTCGCGGGCTGGCCTGACTGTATATCATGCACAAACCATGGGTTCTCAATCAATAAAGTTTTTGCAAATAGATCTTTCCGGTTTAACATTTTACTTGACTTTGGTAATTATTTTCGTACATTTATCATTCATTCTGGCAAGACCTGAAAATATCCTATTTTAGCCCAATCAAATATTATCTTCCATGAAAAAAATAGTCTTTTTTTTGGTATTGCTGTTATTCAGCAGTGGTTTACTGTTTTCCCAGGTTGGCATCAATACCGGCAACAATGCTCCCGACCCTTCAGCCGGATTGGATGTGAATTTTACGAACAAAGGATTGCTTCCACCACGTGTTGCACTTACAGCGATCAATTCTGCCTTGCCTGTAACGGCTCCTGCCGTTGGCCTGCTTGTGTACAATACAGCTGTTTCTGGTACTCCGCCCAATAATGTGGTTGCTGGTTATTACCAATGGGATGGAACGAAATGGGCAGCGATCTCTCCACCTAAAGGTGTTAATGTGGGGGATATGCAATACTGGGATGGAACACAGTGGGTAAGAATCCCTGTTGGCACGAACGGACAATATCTTACATTGATCAATGGCATTCCTGCCTGGGGACCGTTATCATCTCCATGTGGTACCACCATGACAATAAACCATATTGCCGGAACCGTAGCTCCGATAACCAAAACCGTTACTTATGGCACGGTGAACGAAATCCCCGGTGAACTTTCAAAATGCTGGATTACCAGTAATCTTGGCTCCGACCATCAGGCAACCGCCGTAAATGACGCAACCGAAGCATCGGCAGGATGGTACTGGCAATTTAACACGAAACAGGGGTATATGCATGATGGAGTTAACAGGATACCGAACACAGAATGGATATCAACCATTGATGAAAACGCTGACTGGCAGCCTTCAAACGATCCCTGTACGCTTGAATTGGGAACTGGCTGGCGCATTCCAACTTTCACAGAGTGGACCAATGTGGATGCATCAGGAAACTGGACCGATTGGAACGGACCATGGGATTCTCCTTTAAAAATGCATGCAGCCGGGTACTTGTATGGCAGCAATGGTTCACTGACCGGCCAGGGTTCAAACGGCACTTACTGGAGTGGTACGAAGGACAATTCCACTTATGGCTGGTATCTGGACTTCTACTTTAGCGGCAGCAATATGTACAACAACTCCAAAGCGTTCGGCTTTTCTGTTCGTTGCCTCAAAGGCATATAATTTAATTGAATGCTTGAAAAAGGCGTAAGACAGGTCTTCTTATCCTTTGTGGTTTTTGCAATGTAGTCAAATGACAACGTGTATCGCCTGCCCTTGCAACCGGGGACATTCTTTTCAAAAATCATGAGTCTGGCTGCTACTATTTACTTATAACTTTTAATTCAACAGGTGCTGTTGTATAAAACCTCAAAACTTCCTGCACCTCTTTTTCAGTCAATAAGGTTGGTTTTACATTTGCTATTGCCTCATTGGCAGGCATCATCGACCTTGATAAGATCAAATTAAACACCTCCTGTTTCCTGTTTAGATCCAGCTTGCCTTGTTTTAAATTCAAATATTTATTATACGCGTCCACCATATTCAACCATACCTTTATTTCACTGTCAACATCGATATCTCTTTTAAAGTCATCCAGGGTTTTGTCTAAACTGACCGGTAAAACTTCGGCAAAGGTTGATTGTATCAAGGTGATTTTCTTCACTTGTTCTTCACTCAGTGTATCATGCTGTATCGCACCGGCATGGATCTCCTCAGGATCCACTGTCTCAACTTTGTTATTCTGATCGATGGAAGTAACCTTTAAGCCTTTATTGCCAGACGAGTTACAGGAAGTGATCAACAATGTGATTGTAATGTAAAGCAGAAAATTCTTCATAATGTTTGTTTTATGTTAAATGATAAAACGATGCGGGCTGGCATTCTTACCATGGTTGTCATGCCTCAATAGAGACCTTCCAACTTTAAATAAATTGTAAATACCAGTACGATAACCCCAACAATCAGAATCCATCTGCCATATTTCCGGGTTTGTGTAAGCGGTAATTACAAATGCAGGTTTTCGGTAAATAAGAATGCAAGTAAATCTGCATCGTTAATTTCCGATTTGCAAAGAAACAAAATATTAAAGAACGTTATTTTCAAAGATCGTTTTTCTGTT